>SDBV01005236.1_pt1 | contig 18364 bp, 13 predicted proteins | sample 2277081 | NCBI WGS metagenome assembly SDBV01 (sample SAMN10402039, study PRJNA504765) | marine sediment metagenome | isolation source: marine sediment core GS10_PC15, 223 cmbsf | place: Arctic Ocean: Southern Knipovich Ridge | collected 2010 | reverse complement strand
GTGAACTGGATCCGCTTGAAGCGGATGTCGAGGATCCGGGCCAGGGTGCTGACAATCAGTGTTTTGGCCAGCCCGGGCACGCCCACCAGCAGACAATGCCCCCGGGTGAAGACGGCGGCAAAGATCTGTTCGATCACGTCGGCCTGGCCGATGATCACCTTTTGCAACTCGTCCTGCATCAGTTGCCGATGCTGGCTGAACTCTTGCAGGACGTCGCCCAGACTGCGTGGCTTAGTGGTCAATTGAGGTCCTCTGTTGGGGAAAAGGTGCTATCGTCCCGACTCCGGCGAGCGGTTGGCGGCGAACCGCTGGGCTTCTGCCCACGTACCCGCGGTAGGCTAAATCGGCTCCGAGGGGGGCCAGAGACAGTAGGCCGCGGCTCACGGCCGTCCGATCTCATCCTACTATTGTATAATCGACCGGCAAGAACACCCAAGGTGGCTCTGCCGGCATTGCCCACCTAACTGGTGAATTGTAATATACTTATGCTGAGTAGGCTGCACTCCTGGTACGGGGAGACCGACCATGATCCGTCTGATTGCCGTGGGCCTGCTGGCTGGAGTTCTGTTTGGGGCGTCTGGGTCGACTTTGCGGGCGGAGATTACGGCCCAGCAGGTCCGCGAGGCGATTGACCGGGGGGTAACCTACCTGAAAGAGCAGCAGCGGCGGACGGATCCCCCCTGGCGCGATTACGGAATCTTCCCCGGCGGCGTTACCGGGCTGTGTACGTTGGCGCTGTTGAACTCGGGCGTCGAGCCCGACGATCCGCAGGTCCGACGTGCGTTGAAGTACCTTCGCGGGCAAAGGCTGAACACGACCTACGCCGTGTCGCTGCAGACGATGGTCTTGTGCAAGTCCGGCAGGAAGCTGGACCTGGTGAAAATCAGGCAGAACGTCGTTTGGCTGGAGAGCAAACAGATCCAGCAGGGGAAGAGAAAGGGCGGCTGGTCGTACGGCTCCCGCGGTGGCGGCGACAATTCCAACTCCCAGTTCGCCCTGTTGGCTCTGCACGAGGCCGAACGCGCGGGCGTGCAGGTCAGGGGCAAGACCTGGCGGCTGGCCAAGGCATACTGGGAAGACTGTCAGAATATCGACGGCTCCTGGGGTTACTACAAGGGAGTAAGCGGCACCGGGAGCATGACCTGCGCGGGAATCGCCTCGCTGGTGATCACCACCGATATGGTCCAGCAAAGCAACGCCAAGGCCGAAGGCGGCCAGGTGCGCTGCTGCCAGCAACCGGAGGCCCACGACGATGGCATCCGGCGGGGTCTGGATTGGCTGGGGCGCAACTTCTCGGCCAGCTCGAACCCCGGCACGCGCGGATCGACCTGGCTGCTTTATTATCTCTACGGCGTGGAACGCGCGGGGCGGCTCACCACCCGCCGGTTCATCGGAGGGCACGACTGGTATCGGGAGGGGTCCGATTGGCTGGTGCGGCGTCAGAACCGTCTCTCGGGATCTTGGAAGGGGGCCGGCGCGGACGAGAGCAATGAGCTGATCGGCACGAGCATGGCCCTGCTGTTTCTTTCCAAGGGCCGCCGGCCGGTGCTGATGGCCAAGCTCGAGCACGCCCCCGGCAACGACTGGAACCGGCATCGCGGCGACGTGAACAACCTCACCCGATACGTCGAGCCGCGCTGGAAGCTGGACTTGACCTGGCAGGTGATCGACCTTGACGCGGCGAAGGTCGACGCCCTGTTGCAGTCGCCGGTGCTCTATCTGTGCGGCAACTCCAGCCCGCTGCCCCAGCGGGCCGTCGAGCAACGGCGGCTTGCCGGGAAGTTGCGAGATTACGTGGACCGCGGCGGGTTCCTGTTCGCCGAGGCGTACTGTGGCTCAGCGGGTTTCGATCGGGGATTTCGGCAATTGATGAAACAGGTCTTCCCGGAGCCGGAGTACCGGCTGCACCTTCTGGAGCCGGAGCACCCGATCTGGCACGCCGAAGAGAAGGTTGCCCCGGAGCACTTGAGGCCGCTTTGGGGGATCGAGTTCGGTTGCCGCACGAGCGTGGTCTACGCCTCGCCAAAGGCGCCGTCGCTGAGCTGTCTCTGGGAGTTGTCGCGCGGCGGCCGCGAACAGGAGTTTACTCCCAAGGTCAGACGGCAGATCGACGCGGCCTTGGCCATCGGGATCAACGTGCTGGCGTATGCCACCAACCGGGAGCTGAAGGGCAAGGAGGAGTTTCTCACCACGCCGACCGGCGGGCAGATCGAAGACCCGGTGGACCGCGCCCGGCTGTCGATCGCCAAGCTTCGCCACCCGGGCGGATGCGACGCGGCCCCGCGAGCACTGGTAAACCTGATGGAAACGGCCGGCCGCGAGTTGAAACTCCGCGTCGATGCCCGGCAGAATCTGATCAACATTACCGACCAGGCGCTGTTCGACTACTACCTGGTCTTCATGCACGGCCGGCACCAGTTTCGTTTGACCGAAGCTGAGCGGCGGCAACTGAAGGTTTTCGTCGAGCGCGGCGGGATGTTGTTTGCCGATTCGATCTGCGCCAGCCAGGCGTTTACCAAGTCGTTTCGCCGCGAGATGTCGGCCATCTTCGGCGACGGCCGATTGGAGCCGATCCCAACCAACGACCCCCTGCTCACGCCCGCCTACGGCGGCTTCGACCTGAAGACGGTTACCCGGCGCGATCCGCAACGGCGCGGAGCCGACGGGCCCCTGAAGGCCACGCTCCGAAAAGAACCGCCCAAGCTGGAAGGCATTAGGCTCGACGATCGCTGGGCGGTGGTCTTCTCGCAATACGATCTGAGTTGCGCCCTGGAAAGGCACGATTCGCTGGAATGCCACGGCTACATCCGCGAGGACGCCGCCCGGATCGGGCTCAACGTGCTGCTCTATTCGTTGCAGCATTAGTACTCTGCCGCCAGCCACCCCCAGAATCCGTTACTGCGCCCCATCGGCGGGCCGAATTGACTTCTGCCACCCGGACTGCTATACAGACGATTCCAGGAGTCGCTAGGCGACGCGACGTTCGTCGACCGCTTGGAGCGGAATTCCCCGGAATTCCCGAATTCAATTGGCTCGAACACGTCGCCGCCGGCCCATCATGCCAAGCCCAACAACCGTTCCTAACACCAGCCATACACAAACGCTGGATGGCTCCGGGATAACTCCCGGGACAACTCCCGTAAGGCGAAATGACAAATCACCATCTCCGAGTAATCGACCTTCGCCTGGATCAACGATTCCATTAAATGGACCTAAATCAAAGTCCTGAACAAACAATCCATCGCCAGAACCTGCCAGTGCAAAATGCCAGCCGTGAAAAGGGTCGGTGAAGGAACTTGTCGACAGGTTAGCCATGATCGATACCCAGTAATCTGTGACTGGATCTGCAACAAACGGCACCGCGAAATCGGCATCGTAATCGTATACATAGACGTCGTCACCCGAGAGTCCAGTCTCTATTGCGACGAACGTCTCGATCGACGGAACTGTTTGTGCGGAGAGAATATCGCCTAAACCAGTTCCCGGCTCGCCCGCGACGTCTGCCCAAATCGTGATGACGAACGAATCCACAAAATTATCGGGCGCCGGATCCATGTCGTAAGCACCGCGCCAGTGAATGTCTGTGACCAAAGCTCCGTTGCTGCCAAACCAAAAATTATCATAGGCCCTTCCGATCTCACCGAACCCATTGAGCGACGTGTCGTTCTGTGAAAGGGCAGCGATGGGAACTCCTCCTCCTGGATCCGGAAGCGGATCCTGAGAAAAAATGACTGGGTTATGAGCACCATAAACGGCATGAGCGACGCTGAGCAAAGTCACCAAAGCCAGAAAACTGATTGCGTTCTTCATAGTTGATGTCCTTCAGTCTACCATTTCCACCCGCGCCATTTTCTGTCTCACGATGCCTGCTCTGATGTCCGCTAGCACACACCGTCCACTGCTTATGATAATCGATTAGGCAAGCTAGGTAATACACAAAAACTGGGAATTCCGAGAATTCCGGGGGCACAATACCGATATTGACAAACTAGGGGGTCTTCGGTAGCTTCCGGGGATGGCTAGATTGGCAAGGTTGGTCGTTCCCGGACTTCCGCACCATGTTACCCAGCGCGGGAACCGCCGGCAGCAGACCTTCTTTTGCGACGAGGACTACGCGGCTTACGTGGAACTCGTGGCCGACTGGTGCGGTGAAGAGGGCGTGGCGATTTGGGCCTATTGCCTGATGCCCAACCATATTCACTTGATCGCGGTGCCGCAGACCGGGCAGGGCTTGCGGCGGGCCATCGGCGAGGCCCGTCGTCGCTACACCCGACGGATCAACTTCCGCGAGAAATGGCGCGGCTATCTGTGGCAGGGGCGGTTCGCGTCGTTCGTGATGGACGAACCCCATCTGCTGGCGGCCGCGCGGTACGTGGAGTTGAATCCGGTGCGGGCGAGCTTGGTGGTCGATGCGGCCGACTGGCCTTTCAGCAGTGCCAGGGTGCATCTGTCGGCCTGCGACGACCGCTTGGTCGAGGTCGGTGCGATGCTGGCGATGGTCGCCGACTGGCGTGCCTTTCTCGACAGCGCGATGCCCGAAGAGCAATTGCGGCACATGCGCAACCACGCCCGCACCGGTCGACCGCTAGGCGACGCGACGTTCGTCGACCGCTTGGAGAAACTCGTTGGCCGCGTCCTCCGCCCACGAAAACCCGGCCGAAAGCCAGGGTTTTCCAAAAAGCCAAATTAGGTATTGTGTCCCCGAATTTGGCCCGAATTTGGAAAGGATCGTATCATGAAAGCACAGTGCCTGACTGCGGTTCTTTGTGCGCTGGTGTTGTCGGCCTGCGGGGCTGCACTCTCTGCTGAGCCGCTGGGGAACATCAAGGTCGTCGGCGACCGGGCCCCCGATTGCTCGTCGCTTAAGTCGATCGTCCAGACGGTCACCCGCGGGTGCAAGACCGACGACCAGCGGGCAATCGCGATCTACAACTTCTGCCGATACGACCACTATCACCACGCCTATCCCAACGAGCCGGGCGGCATCTCGGCGGTGAAGCTGATCAACGTCTACGGCTGGGGGCTCTGCGGCGGGCAGCATACGGTGATGGCCGCCCTCTGGGACGCGGCGGGCTACAGGTGGCGATACCGTGGATGGAGCAATCCGGGGCACACCACCGTCGAGGTCTTCTACAACGATCGCTGGCACTATCTCGACACCTTCCTGAAATTCTACTGCTTTTTGCCCGATCCCCGGGCCCCCGGCGGCCGGACGATCGCCTCGCAGGAGGACATCAAGGCCAACCCGGCGCTGGTGACCGACGCATTCGTGATGGACCACGCCCGGAAGGTCTGCTACCACAAGAACAACCGGCTGGACTACGCCGGGGAGAAGGTCAACTCCGCGGCGCCCGCCTTCATGGTCTGCGGCGACACCCTCGGCGGTGTGCTCAGCGGAGTGCGCAGCAGCCGCAACGCCGGCAGCGGGCGCGGCTGGGGCGGCATCCGCTTCGACGGCCCGGACTACTCGACCGACGTCAACCTGGGCGTGGGCTACGCGCTGACGCTGGATTGGAGCAAGACGGACGACGCCTTCTACTTTCGCGGCCGCGACAAGGGCCCGCACCACACCTGCGGCGACAAGGACTACCGGAACTGTCCGGCGATCGGACCGCTGCTGGAACCCTATGCGGTCGGCGGCCAGGCCCGCACGTGGTCCAACGGCAGGCTGAGCTTCAGACCGGATTTTCGCAACGACGCGTTTCTGGCCAGCCTGCACCAGGCGGAGAACGTCGCCTGGCGCGGCGGCGCGCTGCACCCGAAGGAGCCGGCACAACCCGGCGTGATCGTGGTCGAGATGGCCTCGCCTTACGTGGTGGCCAAGGCATCGGGGGAGATTACATCGCCGGGCGCGAAGATCGAGGTCTCGGCCGACCTGAAGAGTTGGACGCCGCCCGTAACCCTCGACAACGAGCCGGCCGAACTTACCCCGAAGGTGACCGGCAAGTATCGCTACTACGTCCGGGTGACTTTCCGCAAGCCCGTCACGGCGATGGCGCTGACGAGCATCGTCCAGCACAACCAGGAGGCGCTGCCCTACCTGGCCCCGGGCCGCAACCAGATCACGGTGAGCGTTGCCAATCCTGAGGACCTCGGCAAGAGGCGCTTGGTGGTCACGTATGCCTACTGCCCCGGCTGGCGCGACCGGACGCCGGAGGAGATGTTCGACCAGGATGCCGAGATCAGCCGCGCACACCACGCGAGCTGGTCGCCGGCGCCGATCGTTGTGCAGCAGACGATCGACAAATCGCCCACGACGTTCGAGATCGTGGTGCCCACACCGCAGGGGAAACAGCCGGTTTACCCACGGATGTTGAGCTTGCGTCGGGAGGTGCTTGCGCCGGGGCAGGAGCCGATGGCGGTGGCCGCCAGGCCGAGTATGCCGAAGCTGGGCCGGGATGAAACACTGGCCGAGGTGCCCAACCCCTGGCTGATCGGGACCGGCGAGCCGGTGGTGATTCCCGAGCGACCCACCCGGACGGCGGTCCTGCCGGCCGTGCGAACGTGCCACGTCTCTAAGCAGGGCGAGGTGTTTGAGCACCAGTTCATCAAGTGGCTGAAGGATGATTCGAACGCCTGGATCCTGTTGATCGACTTCGACGTCAAGAGGGTGCCGCCGGTGAAGTCGCTGGCCTCGGCCAAGCTGGTTTTCTACGTCCACGAGGCCCACGACAAGGCCCCCATGCAGGCCGCCGCCGCGACCCTCAACCGGCCCTTCGAGCCGGGCAAACCGTACGATTTCGCCAATCTCGGCGGCACCGTCGGCTCCACGATCGTCCAGCGCGGCGCCGGACCGGGCGCGCCGTTCGAGCCGCCCAGGAGTTATCAGATCGACGTAAGCCGCGCGGTCCGTGGTTGGGCACGCGGGCAACCGGCACACGGCCTGGCGCTGCGGATCGTGCCCAACCGCGGGGTGGACGACGGTTGGACGGTCCGCTTCACTCCGTCGAAGCAGCGACTGCCCGAGTTGGTGATCGCCACCTATGCCGACAAATAGCCCGGCGCCCTCGCCGGGGATTGGTCGCCGACGGCATTGCATAAAGCCGCCACCGGTGGTCGCGCCGAAGGACGGTATAGATTGCGGGCCATCGCTCCGGGCGCGACCACCGGTCGCGGCTTTATGAGATTCCCGCGCCATCACTGCACACGGCATCAGCACTTGCCGCTAGTCGAACGGTATTGACCGTAGACCATGGTACCTATCAATACGAAACCAGAGGGTTCGGACTCTCGTCCCGCACCAAGACGTCTCTTACTGGGACTGATCGTGTTGACGCTGGTTGTCCGCGTCGGCGTGCTGGTGCTCACACCGGGGGCGCTGGCCGACGATCCGGACGATTACCGGGGGCTGGCCGAGAACCTTCTTTGGCGCGGGACTTACGAGACGGCGAGCACGCCCGCGGCATACCGGCCCCCGTTGTATCCGCTGATGCTCACCGCGTGCGTGGCGTGGGGAGAATTCAGCGGCCCGGCGATCGCGGTGCTGCACGTTGCGATGGGGCTGGGCAGCGTTTGGCTGGTGTTCCTTCTGGGGCGGCGCTGGGGGCTGGGCCGCTGGCCGGCGGCACTGGCGGCGGCTCTGGTCGCTTGCGACCCGATCCTGCTGGCTCAATCGACGCTAGTGATGACCGAGACCACCGCCACCTTGCTGGCCGTGCTGGCCTTGATGGGCCTTACCGCCGCGGGAGAAAAACCCTCGGCCGGCCGGGCGGCGCTGGCGGGCGGGTGGCTGGCGCTGGCGGTGCTCTGCCGGCCGGGACTGCTGGTCTGGACGATTGCGGCCGGCGTGGTTTTGGCTGCGCTTGCCAGGTCGTGGCCGGCGCGGTTGAAGGTGCTGGGGGGATTCACGGCTGCGGTGATCGTGGTCTTGAGTCCTTGGGCGATTCGCAACCAGATCCGCTTCGGCCGGCCGATCTTGACCACCACCCACGGAGGCTACACGCTGCTGTTGGGCAACAATCCGGGGTTCTACGAGTATCTTCGCAGCGGCAGATGGGGCAGCGTGTGGAAGGCAGAAGAGTTCTCCCAGACGTGGCGCAACCGTGCGCTGGCCGACGAACTCGGCACCAATCGGCGGGCGTACGGCGAGGCCCGGGAGAACATCGGCCGCCAGCCGGCGATGTTTTGCTATTCGTGCCTGGTTCGCGCCGGAAGGCTGTGGAGCCCGTTGCCGCACCGGGTTGACGCCGACGAAGGGCCGTTGCGGCGTCTGGCACGTTGCGCCGTGGGGCTCTGGTATCTGGTCCAGTTGCCGTTGGCGGCGGGGGGCGCCGCCTGGGTCGTGCTCCGCAGTGAGCGGCGGATAGCCTGGCTCTGGGGGCTGCTGCTGGCGGGATGTCTGACGGGCGTTCACTGCTTCTATTGGAGCAATATGCGGATGCGGGCCCCGCTGATGCCGGTGGTGGCGCTGGCCGCCGCGGCGGCGATCTGCGGGACCCGGTGCGGCGGTTCACGAAGGCCACAGGGGCGAGTGGGTCCGGGGTAGTGATGAGGCGTCTTCTCGCGGCCCCTTGGCGCGACCGCCGCCGGCGGCTTTCCGGCTCGGGCGTGGCGGGTTTGTGGATTGCTGGATCACAACTGTAGATGGCAATGGCACTTACGGTGAATTCAACGGTATTCCGGCGGAGCGGGGCCCGAAACCGGCGAAAAGACGTAAGTAGCCCTTGCAACATGACTTACGGCTTCTGGCCCGCGGTTCAACCCGCCTTGATCCGCACGGTACTCCTCCCTATAATCCGGCCCTTCTGAAGTCGGAAGCTTTTCAGGTAACGACCTTTCCCACTTCGTCTTGCACCTCGGGCTGGGTTCGCCGATTGGCGGCGTCCGAGGTGAGCAAGGATGCCAATCCTCTGAGACGGTACCTGCGGGAGAATTGGGCCAGCTTCCGGCGCGCAGCGCCGTCGCTGCGCGCCAGCGTGGAGGCTGCGCGCCGGACGTGGCTGCTGACGATGGCTTCACTGACGGTGGCTTCGCTGGCGGTGGTCCTGGGCGCGCTGCCCGCCGCCGCCCAGGTGGAACTGCAACGGCCGTTCGACGGCGGTCCGATCCCCAGCGGTACACGCCGAATTCTCGCCTCCCCCCGCAGCGACGTTGCGGTGCAGGCGCAGTGGTTCCCCGATCCCGGCAGCGACCAGTGGATCGGCTTGATCGACGGCGGGGTGAACCTGATCGTGTACAGTCTGCGAGAGTTCGGCTCGATCGACGTTTCGGCCGATCGGATAGTGATCTGGACCACGGGTCTTCACGAGTTGGACTTGCGGGGGGAGACGCTTCAGGACGAGCAGATTCCCCTGGAGATCTACATGGAGGGCAACATTGTCTTCCGGCAGGGTGAACGGGTAATCCATGCCAGGCGGATGTACTACGACGTTGCCAACGAAGTGGGCACCGTGCTCGAGGCCGAGATGCTCACTCCGGTTCGCGAATATGAGGGTCTGCTGCGGCTTCAGGCCGACGTATTGCAGCAGACCAGCCGGGGCCGCTTCTTCGCCCAGAACGCGTTCATCACTTCCAGCCGGATGGGGCGGCCCGGCTATCGGATCCAGTCGAGCGAGGTTCACTACGAGGACATCCAGAGCGCGGCGCTGGATCCCTTCAGCGGGCAGCCTTTGATTGATCCGGAGACGAACCGGCCGGTGATCAACCATCAGAAGCAGGCCACTTCCCGGCACAACCTTCTGTTTTTGGGGCCGGTCCCCGTTTTCTACTGGCCCACGCTGGCGACCAAGCTGGACGACCCCACGTTTTATATTCGGCGCGCACGAATCAAGAGCGACCGGGTCTACGGCACGCAGATTCTGACCGACTGGAATGCATACGAGATACTGGGAATTCGCAATCAGCCCGAGGGGACTGAATGGGACGTGAGCTTCGACTACCTGGGCGAGCGTGGCTTGGGGCACGGCACCACGTTCATCTACAGTCGAGACTGGCTGTGGGGTGTTCCCGGCCCATCGGTGGGGCAGCTTCGGGTCCCACTGAATGGGAGGGCGTCGGGCCTGATGGACTTCTGGGGAATTCGGGACCACGGCCTGGATCGGCTGGGCCGGGGGCGCAGCAACCTGGAACCTGAGGCCGACTATCGTTTCCGTCTTCTCTGGAAGCACCGTCACCAACTGTCTGAAGATCTGCGGCTCTTCGGCGAGCTGGGATGGATCAGCGACCGGAACTTCCTGGAAGAGTTCCACAGGCGCGAGTGGGACGAGTTGAAGGACCAGACCACCGGGGCCGAGCTGAAGCGTACCCGCGGGAACAGTTCCTGGAGCGTGACCGCGGATGCGCGCATCAACAAGTTTTTCACACAGAGCGAGTGGCTGCCGCGGGCCGATCACTTCTGGTTGGGCCAGTCGCTGTTCGACGACGTTTTCACCTGGTACGAACATTCGCAGATCGGTTACGGCCGGTTGCGGGTCACGGATTCGCCGGATACGAGTTTAACGGCGTACCGGAATTGGAACCTGCTGGCGTGGGAAGTTCCCAGCCAAGGCGAACGGCTGGTCACCCGCCAGGAGATCGACTGGCCGATTCAACTTGGGCCGGTCAAGATGGTGCCTTATGCCCTTGGCGAACTGGCCCATTGGGGCGAGGACCTCACGGGTGACGACCTTCAGCGGGTGTATTGGCAGACGGGTCTGCGGGCCAGCATGCCGGTGTGGCGGGCCGATCCGATGGTCGAAAACAGGCTGTTGAACGTACACGGGTTGGCGCACAAGGTGGTGTTGGACGCCGAGTTTGCCTTCGCCGATGCCAATCGAGACCTCAGTCTGTTTCCGCTTTACGATCCGATCGACGACGATTCGGTCGAGGACTTCCGCCGGCGGCTGGCGATGGGCACCTTTGGAGTGACCCCCGTTCCCAGACCTTTCGACGAGCGGTACTACGCCCTGCGGACCGGAATGGGTGGCTGGGTCACTTCACCCAGCACCGAAATCGCCGACGACCTGATGACCTTGCGGATCGGCATGCGGCAGCGATGGCAGACCAAGCGTGGGATGCCGGGCAGGCGGCGGATTATCGACTGGATCGTGTTGGATACCAACGTCACCTGGTTTCCCGACGAAGATCGGGACAACTTCGGCACGCCCCTGGGGCTGGTGGACTACGATTTCCGCTGGCACGTGGGCGACCGCCTCACGCTGCTCTCCGACGGGATATTCGATTTCTTTCCGGACGGGCAGAAGGTAATCACCTTCGGCGGATACCTCAGCCGGCCCCCGCGCGGGAGTCTCTATCTGGGACTCCGACTGTTGGAAGGCCCCACCAAATACGAGGTGCTGACGATTTCCTACAGCTACTGGATGAGTCCCAAGTGGGTCTCGTGGTTCGGCACGTCGATGGACTTGGGGGGAGAGGGGAACATCGGGCAGAATTTGGGAATCACGCGAATCGGCGAATCGCTGTTGATCAGCGCCGGCTTTACGGTCGACGTTGCCCGAAACAACGTAGGCGTGAACCTGGCCATCGAGCCTCGTTTCCTGCCCAAGGGCCGTCTGAACCGCAGGGGCGGTGTGCGGATTCCCGTGGCCGGCGCGAGGGGACTCGAATGATACGATAACAGCAGGCGACTTGGATTGTCTTGGCGGGTGATGAACGACGAAAAGCCATACCGAGAACGATCCTGGCCGGAGAAATTCCGCGACGCCTTCCGCGGGATGAAGCAGGGAATCCGCGGCCAGAGCAGCTTCTTCGTTCATTTTTTCGTGGCCGCGGCGGTGGTCATGACGGCGGCCATCCTGGGGATGGAGCTGACCGAGTGGTGCCTGTTGCTGCTGTGCATTACGATCGTGCTCACCGCCGAGATGTTCAACAGCGCCTTGGAGTCGCTGGCCAAGGCCGTCACCCACCGGCGGGACCCTCACGTGGGCCGGGCACTGAACATCGGCAGCGCCGCGGTGCTGATTGCTGCAATCGGGGCCTCGGTAGTGGGCACGATCATCTTCGGCAATTGGCTGCGAAACCTGGGCCAGGGGTGGTGAGGCGAAAACGGGACAGGTCCAGTTTTCCCCAACGGCCCGCAGCTTGCTTCGTGCGCATCGAACCAGCCTCTCTTCGGCTCGATCGGAACCTTGCCGCCCCGGGACCGGGCGAGTATGCTCAGGGTGTGCCCATATCTGGCCGCGAGATCCGGAAGGCATTGTGCTTTCGACGCACACATTGTGCCGTTCAAGAGGTGACCGTCGGCCCGTTCACCCGAATCGACGCCGGCACGATCATCACGGGCAACGTGACGATCGGCCATCACACGCTGATCCGCTGCAACGTGACGATAAGAGGAAGAAACCAGATCGGCAACTACACCCACATCTACGACAACGTGAACATCGAGGGGGGCCGGCCCGCCAAGGTCGGCTCGAGTACCGCGGAGGTGCCCGACCGGTCGATCATCGGCGACGGCTGCTGGATCAACCACGGAGCGACCATGCACGGCACCCAGATCGCCGACGGGGGAGCGGTGGGGCTCCAGCGCCTGCTGCGACTACAACACGCGGATCGGCAAGGGGACCGTCCTGGCCAACGGCAGCGCCACCCACATCGATCAGGTGATCCCCGAGAACAGCTTCGCCGAGGGTGTACCGGCCGTGGTGAAGAAAGCGGATATCACCGACGACGACCGCCGCGACTACTTCGGGCTTTTGCCGGCGGGCTGGACCCGATTCGAGGCCGGCAACATCGAGGCGGATATTCGCCGCAGGAAGGGCCTTTGAGCGGCGCGGTTGCGGCGAAGCGCCAATGGTCACGAGCGTTGTTAACATGCCGGTGGCGGTTGCCGTCTGACGGGACGTGGGGGGGTTGCAGAGCCGGCCGGGCCATGTATCTTGAGGAGACGGAGAGTATGGAGATGGGCGGTCGCTGGGGAAGGTTCCGGTTACGCCCGTAGCGAGCAGGGTGGGTGCGCGAAGGTCGATGAGGGGAATTCTCTTTCAGTACGAGCTGAACCCGACGACGTGGGTCTACTTGTCGTCGCTGATGACGATCGGGATCTATTTCAAGTTTCGCCGGGTTTGGTCTCTGCGGAACCTTGATCTGGTGGCCCTGATCGCGTTTTCTCCGGGGTTGCTCTTGATCTACCACGGAGTGAAGAGGCAGTTGGACGCGGAGGTGAGATTTCAGCAGCAGTGGCTGCAGTTGCCGTTTATTGACGAGGAGTTGTCTTGGGAGTGGTTGGGGCAGTTGTTTGCCGATCAAGGCCGCGGGCAGTGGCTTCAGCAGTTCGGATACGTGTGGCTGTTCAGCGTGGGCGGGTTCTTCTTGATCCGGTTGCTGTTGGACACGACCGTGGTCCGCCGGCCGTTGCTTCAGCCGAACCTTTCCTCGGGCGGGCTGGCGTTCACGGGAATTGCCCTGCTGGTCTTCCTGACCTCCAACGTGATCAACCCCCGGCCCGCCCAGCGCCTGGAGTACGTGTTGGCCGAGCAGCTATCGCCGGCGCCGGCTGCTGCGGGTCATGCGCCGTTTCATGCGTTTGCCGGGGTGTCTGACCGCGCGGTCGATTCCGGCCGGCCCGACGACCCACGGCGGCGGCGCAGCGAGTTGATTCGAGCGGCCGCGAACCGGGGCGTGGTAATCCTGGGGCATCTGGCGGTGGTGATCGGGATAGTGCTGGTCGGTTACCGGCATTTCGACAACATCCAGACGGGTGTGGCGGCGGCTTCGCTGTACCTGCTGTTGCCCTACACGGCGCAGATGACGGGCCGGCTGGACCACGTGATCCCTGCCGCGTTGCTGGTGTGGTCGGTGCAGTCGTATCGCCGGCCGCTGGTGGCGGGGATCTTGATCGGCCTGGCCGCCGGATTGATATTCTACCCGTTGTTCCTGCTGCCGCTGTGGTGCGGGTTCTATTGGCGCCGCGGGCTGTTGCGTTTTGCGATCGGGGTGGCCGCCGCGCTGACGGCGATGATCGCGTGCCTGGTGGCTAGTTCCGGCGGCTTGGGGCCGCTGGCGGAGCAGTTGCAGCAGATGTTCGGCGTCACGGCGATGTTTCCGGATCACGTGGCCGGCTTTTGGGGAGCCGAGCACCACGAGCCGGTGTTCAGGATCCCGGTGATCGCGGCGTACGCGGCGCTGTGCGGGGGACTGGCGCTGTGGCCGGCCCAGAAGAACCTGGGGACACTGCTGAGTTGTTCGGCGGCGGTGATGGTGGGTGTGCAGTTCTGGCACCCGTACCACGGCGGTCTGTATGTGGCCTGGTATCTGCCGTTGTTGCTGTTGACGGTCTTTCGGCCCAACCTGGAAGATCGGCTGGCCGTCGGCGCACTGAGCGAAGGCTGGCCCTGGAGGCGGAGGAGGAGAGTTGACGGCTGAACGCGCAGGGGGGTCGGCGCGCGTGGAATCGGGCCGCCGCCCTTGCGGTCAATCTCGCCGGGCGTCGAGTTTGACGTGTTGCTTCTGAGTGGCGAGCCAGTAGAACCAGGCCCTCTTGTCGAAGCTGAAGTGCTGGCCGGTCAGGGCCACCAGGGCGTCGAGCACCTTCTGATTGTTGTGCGGGGGGTTGATGATCTTGGGTCCTTGGTTCATGGCCAGGCCGCCCCCGCCCGGCGTATTGCCGGTGGGGAAGGTGGCGGACATCGCCCCGGGGTTGCCGCTGCCGATCTTGTACTTGTGGAACGTGACCAGGGCGTCGATCAGCGGGGCGATGGCCGAGGGGTCCTTCATCCGGCCAAGGCCCTCGGCCGCCAGGTTCACTACGCGGTTGTCTTTCGACCGCAGCTTGTCGGCGTAATAAGCCACTACATCGGGGTCCTTCTTTTTCTCCAGGTAGTCCAGGCAGGTCAGCCGGACCTCTTCGTTCGGGTCTTCGATCGAGCAGACGGCCAGGACCTGGATGGCCTGGGCAGTGCCGATGTTGGCCAGGGCTTCGATGTAGATGATCCGCGCCGCTGGAACGCGATCGTTTTGTAGATTGCGGGCCAGGGCGGCGACGGCGTGGGGATCTTTGAGGGCCAGGATGTTCTTTTGCCCGACTGGGGCCCGGCCGTCGTCCAGCCAGCCTCGCCAGCGCTTGATTTTCTGGGCCCATTCCTTTTGGGCCAGCTCCACCTTCCGCCGACTCTCGAGCAACTCGATTTCCTGGGGAGTTCGCCAGCGGCCCTGGTAGCGGCGGTAGCCGCGGGCGATCATCACTCCCTCTTGGGTCTGCCACTTGCCGTCGATCTGGCTGTAGCCCAGGGCCTTGCGGGCATCGATGTGATTGGGGTCCAACTCGAGGACCCGCTTCAGATGCGTCTTGCGCTGGATCGTGAGTCGCTCGGCCTGGCACCACTCGGCCAAGGCCCACTGTCCCTTGACCGTATCGGGAAAGCTGGGGCGAATTCTCTGGTACTCGATTTCTCCGGGCCGCGGGTGCAACACCTGTCTGACTTGCGAGCGCTGAAGGGTGACCTGGCCGCCGCTGGAGGTCTTGATGACGAACTTCTTGCGGGGCGACTCGTTGGGGTTGAGCAACTGGCCCGACACCCGTCCGCCGGTGGTCAGGACGAACACCTCGGCCACGGCCCGGGGACCCATCGCCCAGAGCGACACGACCGAAACCATCAGACCGATTGCGAGACGGGTCATGACGTTGTTCCTTTTTCGGCGCGCAGTACTTTCGTCCAGGATAAGCTTTAGTCCAGTATACGGATGAAACCCGGTATTCGGCAACGCAAAACCCCTCGGAATTACGGTTTCTGGAGATTTGTCCCGACTTGGAGTCCTGCCGCCTACCTCCTATGATGCTTGGGTAGGTTTTTCCCGGTCCGCGGCGGATTCCACCCGCAGGTCGAACAACAGGGGGCGCCCATGAGCCAGGTTCCCAGCCAGCACCGCAAAGAGGCCCCCCAAGTGGTCGGGTGCGGGGTGATCACCGTCAGCGATACCCGCACGCTTCAGACCGATACGGGCGGCCAGACGGTCGTCGATTTGCTCAGCGGTGCCGGGCACCAGGTGCTGCTGCGCGAGATCATTCCCGACGATCCCGGGCCGATGCGAAAGCTGCTGATGGGCCTGCGAGACCGGGAGGACGTGGATGCGGTGCTGATGACCGGCGGGACCGGCCTGGGCAGCCGCGACCAGACGTTCGAGACGGTCAGCGAGTTGCTGGACAAGCCCCTGCCAGGCTACGGCGAGCTGCTGCGGATGCTCAGCTACCAGCAGATCGGCCCGGCGGCGATGCTCAGCCGCGCCACCGGCGGGCTGATCGGCCGCACGGTGCTGCTGACCATGCCCGGCTCGCGGGCCGCGGTGAAGCTGGCCCTGGAGGAGATCATCCTGCCGGAGTTGGGGCACCTGGTCCGCGAGGCGAGAAGGTAGGAGAATTTCAAACTTGGCTCGTGTCCCAGAATGTCTGTCGCTGCGCGATTACTTGGGTTTGCGGGGAGACACGGAAGGAATCTCCTGTACCACTTGTTCGTGCGGCTCTTGCAGTTCAAGGGTGAAATCAAACGTTTTTTGGATGAACCCATCGGCCGCGTTGGGGTTGTTGTCGTTGAAGCTGTTCATATCCCTATCCAAAGCCCTCGCTTCGTCCGCCATTTGCTGGTATCGCTGTTCAAACGACACTTCGGCATGGTCAAGACTCATCTCGTAAATATGGTCCCAAACCACGTCGATGATCCTGTTACCGTTCTCGTCGACCCGTTCATAGCGCGCAGCATGCATCGCACGAACCGATCGGCCTTGCGGGTCGGTGGTGTACTTGGACCTAGATGCCCTTGCCAAGTCTTTGGCCAACTCCCGCGTGGGGTTGCGCCTCTTGGGGTACCACTGCCCGTGAATGACGGCCCACTGCGCAACTTCCTGCATCGTTATTGGCCGTCCGGGATTCTCCTTGCGATACTGCTCAATGATGTCCATCAATGCATCGCTATACCGTTTCTTGGTCCTTACCGTGGACACGACCGCTCATCTCCTTTCTCAATACGCCGGATAGTAGTTTATCAGGGGATATTCTCCCAAGTCAGTTTGATCTTCAAGTCGATGCAGTGAGATCGCGGCAGGTAACCATCATGTTGCAGACGGCCTACCACAATGCCGGGTGCAATCCCGATTTCTCGCGCGAAGCGGCGTATTGCCGCCCTACTTTTCAGGAGGTGGAAGCGTCGCATGTACTCCGGCGGGATCAGCAAATCTCTGGCAAACGCGTTTGCTTCGTCCTCTTCTCTGGTTGAGGTATCCTGGCCGGATTCCAAAAACACATCTCGCTTACCATGGAGCAAGATGTGTCCCGATTCGTGGTAGAGACTGAACCAGAGCTGATCGTCACTCTTGTACTTCAAGCTCAACATCAGCAGCGCTTTATCCTTGGTGAGCCATCTAGTCGCACCGCTAACGCCTGCACGGGGAATCTCTCGGACGAATGCAACTGCAACGCCGGCCTGGGCGCACTGCGCGATTACGCGAGGATACCACACCTTTATCCTCTCTCTCGTAAGCTGTCGAACAGTCGTCAAGGCCCTGCGAAAGACCCTGGCGTCAAAAGGCGCACATTCCGTTCTCTCGGCCGCCAATTCTCCCGTTCGCAGCCATGCCGCCACATAACCGGGACGTTTGCGCTGTACCTTCTGACCCCGATATTGCGCTGCGGGACTTATCCACGTCTTGCGCCATGAATCAACGCTGCTTACTCCAAAGAACTTCAGAACTTGGCGCACCATGTGCGGTTTGTCGGACGTTGCCTCGACACACTTGCGCTCGACCAGGAAGCGCACGGGCACTTCCTTCAGCCAGTCCACGTCTGCTTTCAGCTTCTGCATCTCTTCGACACGAGTCAAAGCCTCCCGATAACTCAATTCGCGACGGTTCCAAAAGCTGGCGGGCACGCCCGTGGCCAACTCCAGCCTTTCTGCCGTGTCGAATGAAATGGGTGCAACGCCGTTTATGATCTGGCTGATCGTCTTTTCAGACAGACCTGTCCTGAGCGACAAGTCGGCCTGCGACAAGCTCTTCGCGTCCAGTGTTTCTTTCAACGTTGTCCCAGGCGGTACGGTGTAATCGGGCTGAAACGCGTACTTTGCGGCCATCTGTCGTGCCTCCGATTAGTGGTAATCGCCAATGCCGACGATTTCTATTCTGGTAACCTTCTCCCTGTCAAGACCACCATCATCCTTGCGAGGAATCGACTCGTGATCCGGCTTGAAAACCAGCCGGTCTGGATGAACCAAGTCCACTGCTAGGTGCCCCTTCAGGTTTTGCCTCAATTCGTGACATCGGGCTGCCGGGAGTGTCCTCATGATGGCCAAGTTGCCGGCGTCCCGTAACTCCAGGAGCCGTTGCTGTATCAAGTCCGCCATGCGCGGCCCGTACTTGCCCCGCAACTTCTTGTCCGAGTTACAGAGCTTCTGTAGCCGGGAATTGGCGAACCCAATCTCCATATTCGGTCTCCCTGTAT
>SDBV01005235.1_pt1 | contig 18368 bp, 9 predicted proteins | sample 2277081 | NCBI WGS metagenome assembly SDBV01 (sample SAMN10402039, study PRJNA504765) | marine sediment metagenome | isolation source: marine sediment core GS10_PC15, 223 cmbsf | place: Arctic Ocean: Southern Knipovich Ridge | collected 2010 | reverse complement strand
TGCATTGTTTGCGCGGTAGCGGTGCGGCGACGCGTCACCGGTCAGACGTACAGGCCCAAAACGCGCTGCCATGGGATTGACTGTCTTGTCCGGCGCCGCGGTGCGGCGGTTGTGACAGCCCACACACGAGAGCCTTTCGCCCGGTCGAACATACAGCCAGCTTGTTTCGTTGATCACACTTCGCCCTTCCGCATCGACAAGCTGTATCGCAAGCGCTCGATCGGCGGGAACCTCCACGTAGAACGATCCGTCCGGCGCCAAAGGAACCGTGCCCAACTCAATGCCCTCGACGCCGAGATGTGCGAATCGGTGCTTTGCACTGCGGAGCGTGAAGGGGCGACCCTCCAGAATGCGAACCGCCTTGATGCGCGACAGATCGGCATTGGTCTGTTTGGTCGTAAAGACGCTTTGACACAATAGAAAGCCCGTCTTGTCGAACCGCCTTGCGGCGTTTGGCATGATGTGGCTTGCGATCACGCGCGGCCGAGGACGCGCGCCTAAATAGGCAACCGAATGAATCTTCTCCTGCGAATATATCCGTGCTATCTTGCCTGATTCCAGATCAAGCACGCCGATCCGGTTGCGACCGGACAACGTACAGAGCAACCGGCCGTCCGGCAGCGGTGCAATATCGTAGGGAACATAGCCGATCACGGCCTTTTCAAAACTGGAACGCCCCGAATCGAAAACCCCCGACAGCACAACGCCATAGTTGGAAATCGCCGCGACCCGCCCGTCCGGAAGCGGGGCCGGACTGCCGACCCCGTTTTGGCGAAGCCATGCCGAATTCCGCTCGGCCGCAAACGCCGGATCAAACCCGATGGCCTCGCGATCGGCGCCTAAGATAACCATCCCGCCCGTTCCGTCCGGGCGTACCTGCTGGATTCGCGTCTCCACCTTGGCGCGTTCGAAGAAATTGTCCGCCCGTATCATTACAACGGAACCGTCGGCGGCAACTTTTGGTTCGCGGTCGGCGACAATGTGATAGGTCAAAGGCTCGATGCCCGTCCCGTTGGCGTTCATCGCAAAAAGCGAGGAGGCAAGATTGCCGTGATACTCGTCGCGACTGCCGATACGCGTGGAACTGAATACAATGCGCCCGTCGGCAAGCTCGGCCGGATCATAGTCGTGGAACGGTCCGTCGGTAATCGCCCAGAGATCCGAGCCGTCGGCGCCGATGCGATAGATATGAAAGAACTTCCCCCCGTCCGGAACCATCGAAAAGTAGATCGTTTTGCCGTCATAAGACACTGTCGGGGAGCCAATGACACCCGAACCGGCGTCGCAAAGCAGCGTGGCCTTGCCGTCGGGCTTTGCGGGAACGAGACTCCAGAGCTGTCGCCCCAAAGCCGCCGGCGTCGCCGCATCATGCTCAAAATATGCGCGCGAGCCCAACACATACACGACAAAGTCCTCGGGCTCCTTGAGCGGCACAAAGTCGCGCACAAACACAACACCCGCCGGCCAGTTGAAATCGTCGTCAGGGTCCATCAGCAAAAGACGGCTCAGAGTCATCGGACTGACCACCCCCGGATAAGAAATCGCTCCCCACGGCGCCATGCCGTGGCCCCCCAGGACAACTGCCGACTTCCATGCCCCATCGTCGTGATCGGCCTTGTTCCAGCCGTCGGCATACGTAAGCATAGCCTTCCAGTCGGCGCCGCTGTGCAACCGGACGACATTGTCCTTGTCCACCTCGACGCGAACCGCGATAAGCAGCCCTCCAGACCCGCCCAACGATTTTGCCCGCGCCGCAATGACGTTGGCGCCGACGGTAAGCAGCTTGGTAATATCGTACAACTCCAGCGACCCCCAGTATATCGCATCAAAGCCGCCGTCTTCACCGACAAAAGTGCCGTTTACAAACAGCTCATAGACATTGTCTGCGGTGATCAGAACCTCAGCCTTCGCCGGTTTAGCGCTAAGCTTAAACGTCTTGCGCCCGTAGCACTCCCACTCCCCTATCGCAACCGGCTTCGGACCGCTCCATATCCAGGACGCTTTGGTGATATCGGGAACCGGCGCTTGCTGCGCAAAAGCAGCCGCCGCAAGAACAATGACCGCTATTACAAAAATTATTCGATGCCGCACAATACTCCCTCGCTCCATAAACAAGGTTTTATCAAAACAAATGTTCCGTTATGTTATGTCATTGCAAGGTTACGATTTATTCTTTGCTCCTGTACATGACGCTCAGCACCATGCCCAGGCCGTCGACGGTTGTTGCTACATCAACTCTCGATGCGCCCCTTCTCGGCTTTGGTTGGATATCGAGGCCCTCGAAAATCGAAGGTATCGAAATCTGGATGTCAGGGACAATATCGCTGATCCGGCTTTTGAAGCCGCCGATGAGCATATTGACGACTTCTCCGAAAGCATCACAACTCTCCGGTTCGCTCAGCGGATCGTCCGGGCCGAGCATGAGCATTGCTTTTCCAATCTTTTCAGCACAACTCTTGGCGCAGGACGCCGAAAACGACCCTTCCAACTGTCCCTTGAAGGTAATCACGCAGATCATCGATTGTGACTCTTCCAGTTCGACATTGCCGTCGACCCGCTCCACAGGCAGGGTAATCATTGTCCCAAACGTCTCCTTGACGCTGTCCCACACAGCGTCCTTCAATACAGCCTGATCTAACATAGTATCTCCATAAATCATCCATCGAAATTGCTCGCCCGCATCCCGACCCCGGCGAGCCGCCATCGGCATTCAAGAGTATCTCTCCACCATAATACACTCAACCCTCTGCAGATTCCACTACTTTTTTTTTGCGTTTGGCAGGCTCACCAACTACGACAACTTTATAAGCGCCAGACCCCCGCAAGAAGGAAAAACCTCCAAACCCGCCGATTACGACCTCCGCCTGAAAGCCACCGCCAGCGGGATTGACGCCGGCACCCCGCTTGCGCAAATCACCGACGGCTTCAAAGTAAAAGCCCCTGCAAGCATCGTACTTGCAGGGGCTTTTATTAAATACACAAAACCATGATTATCCGCAGGTCCTCCAGACACATCACGGCAAAATGTCATCGGCGCCATTATCCTCCGAGGTGATGTTAGTCACCTTCGCCTTGCCGCTGACAACAACCTCCAATCCGCTTTCGACGTTGTCCCTTGCGGTGATATTAGTGAGCTTGACCGCATGAATAATACCGCCGTCTTCGACTATCTGAACGCCATTTTGACCGTTGCCCAGAAATTGGCAATTAACGACGACAGCCTCCTCCATCTCGAAGCCTTCCTCAAGCTCGATCTGGAGTCCGTTGCCCTCTCCGTTGCCCGTGGCCAAAACGGACACTACGCGGACCGACTGCGAGTTGTCAATGTCGAGCCCGTCGTCTGCATTGTTCGTATAGGCTCCGCCGATGACAGTCACAGAGATGCATACATCGACCTCCAGCCCTTCGTCCCCGCTGCCGTCGACCGTCGTATTGGTTATTCTAACGGTGGCGACCTTCTCGATATCGAGGCCGTCGGAATCGTTATTCGAAAATGTTGCGCCCGTAACGATGAGGCTCTTGACATAGAACTCGTTGTCTTCGTCCCCGACCTTTATTCCGTCGTCGCCGTTGCCCGAAAAGCTTCCGCCGCTAATCGTAACGCTCCCCACTTTCTTGGCGCTAAGACCGCGGTCCGCATTTCCACTGATATCCACGTCTCTGAGGGTCAAAGATGTCTCAGAGCCCTTGGTCTTGATTCCGTTATCACCGCCGGCAATGTCCAAATCCGAAATTGTGACATCCCCGGCCTTAACCGCGATGACATCATCTTCGGCATCGGCGGCGGTCACTACCGCTCCGTCGCTCCCCGACAACGTCAGCTTCTCGTCGTCGTCGATGGTAAGGTTCTCGACGTATTCGCCGGATGCGATGTGGATCATGTCGGGTCCGGGATTCTCCGAGGCGGCGTCAATGGCTCGCTGGATGGTCGCAAATGGGGATGCTGCGGAAATGCCGGCGTTAGCATCGTCCCCGGCGCCGGCGTCGACAAAATATCCCGCGGCGTGGGCCGATGTCGCCGCTGCAACAACAATCAAACAATAAAAAATCCAAGGTATTCGAATCATGTCTTGTCTCCCTTCATTTTAGTATTGAAATTCAATTTACAACTGTAATACAACCGCGTAGCGACGGCCTCGTCTGATTTTGCGGTATCTTGCCTGCAACCCTATTGACTCCTCACCTCCTTTCCGGCTCGATACGGACCGCCACTGGTCACGAGGCGGCCTGGAAGCGTCAGGACCGTCTTCTCCGCTTTTCCCGGCAACCCTCTCCAAAACAAACATAATCAGGTAATTCATAACTACTTGTACCACCCGCAGCCGGACCTGCAAACCCTTTTTTTTAAAAATTTCCATGTCCCCGGCCTCGAACAGCACGGGATGCCGGCCGACTACGACATCTTCATAACCCCCCCCCCCACTACGGGCCGAGGCCCTTTTGAAACAGTGTGAATTGTCGTGTTTGGCGTGATATTTTTTTATTCTGCTTGACATTTGAGGGGGCTTGTCGTATACTTTGAATCGGATTTGCTGGACGTTATGTCTTGTGGGGGGTGGTTTGGATATTGAGAGGGTTTTGGAAATGAAGAATGTACTGCCTTTCGTCATCATTTGCCTGTTTATTCCGACAGTTTTTGCTCAGCCATATATCGCGCTGATTTCCCCCAACGGAGGCGAGCAGATTGCCGCGGGGAGCCGCTTTACTATTACGTGGCAGAGCGCTGAGATCACCGGCGATGTCCTCATAGAGTATTCGGTCGACAACGGCCAGGCGTGGGCGCCTGTGGTGCCGGTTCCAGTGGCGAACACGGGTATGTATCAGTGGGACCCTGTGCCGGATCACGTTTCGCGGGATTGTCTCATATTGATCAGTGATGTGGAGAATCAATCTGTTTTCGACACCAGCGACGAAGCATTTGCAATTTACCGGTGCCTTGTTCTCCTGATGACTGATGTGGACTTTGACTGCTATGTGGGTATGGGTGACCTTGCCGCGGTTGCGTGGGAATGGCTGTTGTGCGGCAATCCGCTCGACGACAATTGTGTACTGCCGGATTGTGCCGCGGGATGGGGCGACTGCGACGGCGACAGACTCAACGCGTGTGAAACAGATCTGACGACTCTGAATGACTGTGGTCAGTGCGGAAGAGCCTGTTCGTTCCCCAACGCTGTCGCCCAATGTATCGAGGGTGATTGCGTGATGGGCGATTGTCTTGAAGGGTTTGTCGATGTCGATGGCGATCCGAGCAACGGTTGTGAATTCGACGGCAACTGCCAGTGGATCAGCGACACCGACGAGCCGGACGGACAGTTCATCGACGCCAACTGCGACGGGATCGACGGCGAGATCGCGCGGGCGATTTTTGTCGACGTTTTATCGGGTAACGACGGCTACCCGGGGTCCGATATGGCTTTTCCCAAGAAGACGCTCGAGGCGGGGATCACTGCCGCCGCGGCGATGGCGCGCGATTATGTTCTTGTGTCCCAGGGACAGTACATTGTGCAAACTCTCAATCTTGCCAACGGTGTTTCGATTCACGGCGGGTATGATTCGACGTCGGAGTGGAGCAGAGACGCGGCAAACACAACAACTATCTCCGGCGGGACACGATGCATCCAGGGCGGTGGTATTTCAAATATAAGGCTGAGTTACCTCGAGATCGAATCGGCGGATACTTCTACGCTGCATTCGTCTTCTTACGCGGTAACTCTGACATCGAGCAGCAATATTGATATCTCCGATTGCACAATCCGCGCCGGGCAAAGCGGTGGCGGTCAAAACGGAAGCAACGGCGGCAGCGGTGTGAACGGCCAGAATGGCATACAGGGCCAGCCGGGATGTGAGGACAGCACTTTTCTCTGCGACTCCTGCCCTAGACCTGTCGGCGGAGCGGGTGGCAGTTCTTCTTCGGGAAGAAGAGGCGGCAGAGGTGGTTCGCCGGGACACGATGGCTCTTACGGATTGCCCGGAGAAAACGGTGTATCCGACAGCAATCGCGGAGCGGGCGGCATGAGATGGAATACCACTTCCTGCAGTTCGTCGCGAATCGCCGGCTATCCTGCCAACGGTGGGAGCGGAGCGGACGGGGGTATCGGTGCAGACGGAGGCGGCGGGAGCAACTTCGGAAGTGTCTCGACAGCCAACTACATTATCGCCAACGGTTTTGACGGTATCGGCGGGCAAGACGCCCAGGGCGGCGGAGGCGGCGGAGGCGGCCGCGGCGGAGAGGATGGTTGCGACAGTTACGGCAGTTCCGGCGGTGGCGGAGGCGGAGGCGGGATGCGCGGCAGACAAGGGTATGGAGGCACTGGCGCCGGCGGTTCTTTCGGGGTCTGGCTGTATTCCTGCGCCGGCGTTAGAGTTTCATCTTGCAGGATCATCACCGCCCAGGGAGGACGAGGCGGCAATGGGGGACAAGGTGGTTCCGGAGGCTTCGGCGGAAGCGGCGGCCGGGCGGGCGTGTATGGTGGTTCCAGTGAGCAGGATGACGGCGGCTGTGGCGGCTGGGGCGGTAACGGCGGACGAGGCGGACGAGGCGGCTACGGCGGAGGCGGTGGCGGAGGACCTTCCGTCTGTATTCTCTCCGCAAGCACTACGCTTGATGCCAACAGCAACACGTATAACACAGGCCCTGCCGGTCAGGGTGGATCCAGTAGTGGGAACCTCGGCCAGTACGGTGTGGCTACTTCGATCTATTCACCGTAGCAAGATAGTGCATGCGCAATTGGTGTTATGTGGATGTGTAGGACAGGCAGGAGGCACGGGTGGGGGCGGTTTAGATAATTACGAAGTGAGACATGGAGGAAACAGCACTTGCTATCTCTAATTCGCCCTTCGAAAAGTTCAAGGTTAGGTTTTCTTGAAAGGAGAAAACTCATGAAAAAAGCAGCCATGTCATTAACTATCGTTTTGGGATTATCGTGTTTATCCTTTGGAGGAAATATTCCCGGAGATATTTCCGGGCCAGGGGGTGTGCCGGATAGTATTGTTAATTTCTTCGATCTGACAGTTGTGGCAGATCATTGGCTACAGAGTTCTCCGACAAGCCTGCCTGTGCTTACCGTAGTATCGTCCGGTGTACCGGCCGAGATGGCACGGAAACTCGGTGAGGCTTTAGGCGTGGAACCGGATGAGGTTGACAATGCCAACGGCATAGCGCAGTTTTTAGATCCTGTTCAATTTCAGATAGTACCCACAAGGCAGATCAGCCCTCCGGATCTTAGCCATCCATCGGATGATAAAGAACCAGACCCGGTTTATGAGGCGTTCGATTTTGCGGCCATGAAGAATATTATACCTCCTGACGATGATCAAGTTATGGAAAGATTTATGGATGCAATGAACGAACTTGGATTAACACCAGCTAATGGAACGCCGATTATTACGCATACATTGTTCGAGGCATTCGATAAAGAAGGTGTGTCAGTTGTCGGGGATCGGCCTGTGATGCTCGATACGCAGGTCTATTATAACTTTGAAGTTCGAACGGCAGAAGGAGTAATTCCTCTTGTCGGCCCGGGCGCCCAGGCAAGCGCAACTTTCAACTACCGGGGCGAGCTTGCACATTTTCTCTATTCCAACAGGCAAATAGCGCTATCCGGACAAAGCGTTGAAATTATGCCTCCCGATGAGGCCGCCGCGAGATGTTCAAAGCTTTATCCCGAATTAGGCGCCCATATAACACCGAAGCTGATTTATCCGGCGCCACCGCTTTCAACCGAGTTAACGGAAATAGTTCCTTGCTATGTTTGTGAAGGAACCGCGGTAACCAAAGACGGAAGACTAATCAACCTGATGGAAAAAATGATCCCCGCGACAACCGATCCTCGTTACAATATGAGTGCGAGAATTGTAGAATTGCTGGTTGAGGGTGACTCTGTTTTGGCTATGGTGGGAGTTACCGGTGGTGTAGGGCCTTTTAGTTATAACTGGAGTTCATCGACAAGTGAAATAGATGATCCAGGTTCACAGACTGTCGCTTATAAAGTTTTGCCGCGAATCTCATCGCCGACGGTTGTCGAAACGTTGACTTGTCAAGCGACAGGGGCAAACGGACGGGGTGTATCTGTGAGCGAAACTTTTGCAGTAATTATTCCACAAGGCGCCCAAAGTTCGAGTCCGGTGATTATGGTTGCCGGCGTTAAGGATTACGGAGTCGAAAGGGCTGTGTCCGATCTTGGCGGTCCCGAACAAGCCGGATATATCGGCAGAATGGATGCCGAAGCGGGGATGGTTCGGCGGTTTAACTGGACGGGTAACTCTGCCTGGGAAAAGGATTTTAAGGATTCATCCTCAGGCGGTATAGATCACAATTATGTAGATAATGTGGACCAGGTGCTATATATCGGACACGGCGGCGGGAACGGTTTTTCTTTTACTTCCTCACACGACGATACTGAAATATTGTACGATGATCCAGGTGTGCAGCAGGCATGGGGCGACCTCGATCTGGAATGGCTGGCGCTTTTTTCTTGCCAGGTTTTGCGGGAAAGTTCCGATGGAAAAATGTGGTATGAAAGATGGGGTCCGACATTCGACGGGTTGCACCTGTTATTAGGATACCAGACCAATGCGAAGGCGGAAACCCATACTCCGAGGTCTTTTGCACAATGGCAGTTGGGCAAAAGTTTCGGTTTTATCACTATTTCCGTACCTGTTCGGGTGGCATGGTGTCTTGCAAAGAAGGAACAGCAGCCGGCTGAACGCGAAGCTGTTGTGATGGGACCATTCGGAACCAACGGAGTGCTTAGCGGATTTTATGATTACTTCCATGGCGAAGGACCTGTGGGACCCGATCTTAGAGCTAATGAAATTGCAGGATTCTGGCGGATCGTTTATAAATGATCGGCGTTAACATGAACGCTGGGGATCAACAGCAGATCAGGGAATAATCAAAGAAGCTGAAAGCCGGATACCCGGAGACGCCTGGTTCAGGCTGATCGTCCTGGCGTGGTCGCCAAAGGTGCGGCCCGCAATTTGACGGCCCAAAATGGGGGACAGTTACCGTTTATCGAGGGGGTGATCGGCCGTCAAAAAAGAAAACGCCGTGGGTAAAATCAGATTTTTTTCTTACTCTGATTCTTTCGTTTCCCGGCTAATGGCGGATTATCGATGTCCAGCGTGTCGCCGACTTCTTTTTGGAGTTTCTTTAGCCGGGCGGTAAGTTGCTTCACTTTGGAGGCGTATTTCGGATCGTCGGCGAGGTTGGTCATCTCCAGGGGATCGTTCTTGATATCGAACAACTGTACCCGGCCGGCTGCGGGATAGACTATCAACTTGTAGTCCCGGGTTCGAATCATGCGCTGAAAACTCTTGTAGCTGCCGAAAACAGCATCGTGCAGTTTCCGTTTCTCACCCCGCAGCAGGGGCAGCAGGCTGGGAAACTCCACCGTCGGCGGCACCGCAACGCCGGCTATCTGGCAGGTGGTGGCGAACATGCTCTGGAGGTAAACCTGCGCATCGATCCTGGCACCTCTTTCGATGCCCGGCCCGCTTATGACCAGCGGCATGCGGATACTGTGGTCGTACTGGTTCTGCTTGCCCATCAAGCCGTGCCGGCCCACCGCTAATCCGTGATCCGCCGAGAAGATTATGATCGTATCCTGGGCCCGGCCCGATTTGTCCAGGGCATCCAGAATCCGTCCGATCTGGGCATCGGCGTGGGAAATGATCGCATAATACTCCTGCAAATGGACCTTGACCGCTTCTTCGCTGCGAGGGAAAGGCGCCAGCCTCTCGTCGCGCAGCGAGTACCGCTCGCCCTGATCAAACGGATGCTCGGGCAGGTAATTCGGCGGTATCTTAATCTTATCCGTCGGATACATATCGAGGTATTCTTTCGGCGACTGCCGCGGATCGTGCGGTGCGTGAAAGGCGACATACATGAAGAAGGGCTCGGTGCTTTCGGCGGCGACATCATCCAAGAAACCCACCGCCGCATCGGCCCAGAGTTTGCTGCTGTGAACGGTGCTTCCGTCGGTCTGCTTGCGCCAGTGCCCGGTGAGCGTCTTGTCGAACGGGCTCCAGGTATTTCCCGGACGGGGGCGATTGTAGGGATCGGCGGTTTTGGTCTTTCGCGATCCGAACATCCCACCGCCCGTGGGGCCGACGTGCTTGAAACTTCGCTGAAGCGCCTCCTGTGTCGTATGCCATTTGCCCGTGGCGAACGTCGTATAGCCGGCGGCGCCCAGGGTCTCGCCCCACAGCGGTGTCGTCGTTGCGGTTGTATAATCAAATCCCTTCAGTCGGGCCCACTGGGGAACGACCGGATTACGCTGGGCATGATATAAGAACTGCCCCGTGTGGAGCATCGCCCGGCTGCACACACAAACTGCGCCGGACCAGGAACCCTGATTGAACGCATGTGTAAACGTCGTGCCCCGCCTGACGAGCCTGTCGATGTTGGGAGTCTTGACATCCGGATTGTTAAGCGCATTTATCGAACGAAAAGTCTGGTCGTCGGTAAAAAGAAAAAGAAAGTTGGGCCTCTTCTTCGCGGCCCCAAAGGAAATTCGCGGCAGAGAAATCGCCGCAACACTCAGTCCAAACATCCGTAAGAAACAGCGACGGCTGCAAGTGTATCTTTTCACTTTTTATCTCCTCTGACGGTACGAAAAGTCTTTGTGCGGAAATCATCCGGATAATCAACTGTCATGGTTGGTAGTGTGCCAATAACAATTCCTTGTTTCGCTCCTTGAATTGTTCGAGCTGCTCTTCCTGTTCACTGCTGAATGATCCTGTTTTCTGGGCGTATGTGTCCATCCATACGATCAGGCGTTCGAGGTCGCTGGGAGGTAGCTTGACGTTGTGATGGTCATTCGGGCCGGTGAGTAGTTGGAGGAATTTGCTTTGGCGGGCTGCGCAGGCACCTTCTATTGAGCGGCCCTGACGGTATCTTCCCAGTACGTGGTCGCTCAGGCTGGGGGCGCCGTAATTGACGATTGAATCGTAAGATGCTTGCGCGGTCAGGTCGAACTTTCGCGCTTTTTGGTCTTCTGCTTCGGGGCTGTGACATTTGGTGCAGTTTCTGTCGAGCACGCCCTGTACAAGACGGTCGAAACGGAGCGGCCAGGAGCCTTCCGGGCCGAGGGTTATCTTCGAGGGTGGTCGGGTGGCTGCGATGACTCTTGTGCTTTGCGGGGCCTGTCTTCGGGATTCGTGGCATCCGATGCAGCTTAGCGTCTGGCCGGGCTGGACGTGTGTGGTGGATCGCATGGTTTGTACGGCCATGCCGTCGGCGTCGAGGGCCTGGAAAAAGACGATGACGCCCGAGGGCACGCGGAAATAGGCGGAGCCGTCGGCTTCGACGGGTACGGTGCCGAGCACGCATTTGCCGGGATCGTCACGGGTGACGCCGAGATTGGGGTAGTTCATGGTGGGGTGCGTCTTGGCGGGTACGGTAATGATGCGGAGCGATTTGATCGAGCCGGGCTCTGCGGTATTCAGCCCGCGGTAGACATCCTGGAGCAGGAAGCAGCCTTCCTTTTTGGCCTGCCAATCGACATGGCCGGCTACGACGGCGGGCTTAGTGCGGGGTGTGACCGGGATCGGGTAGACGCAGGTGATTTTGGGGTCGCGATAGATCAGTTCCATGTTGCCGGCGGCATCGAAGAAATAGAGCCCCATGCCATTTTCGGGCCTGTCAACGATATGCCAGCGGTCCCATCCGCTGGGTCCATGAACCTGTGCGCCTTCGGCGCCCCAGGCGACGAGGTAGTGTCGTTCGGAGAGGGGCCATGGGTTGGCGTAATAGGTCAGGGGCCAGCCTTCGGCTTCGGGGAACGAGACCTCCGGCGTTAGGCGCGTGATGGGGGCGGGCCCTTCGTCTCCTGCGCTTGGGTCGAGCAGGACGATGCTGCCTTTTGTCTGGGAGTGATGGGCCGAGGCGGTGAAGACGATTTTTTGTGAGCCGGGAACCGGTCGCGGCTCGAAGGTGCAATGTGGCGTTCGGCTGTAATTGGCGTAGACCATGCGAGCGTTGGCGCCGTCGGGGTTGATGCTCCAGAGGCCCATGAAGGGCAGGTTGTCGCGGTCAACGTAGTCCCAGCGGGAATAGAGGATCGAGCCGTCATTGGCTACGGCGGGTGTCCATTCGAACATTTCGAAAGGCGAGATCGCGCAGAGATTTGTTCCGTCGGCGTCCATGGTGTGGAGGGTGTAGACGACGCAGGGTCGCTCGGGCCCGCCGCCGCAGCGGACGTAGACATCGCCAAGGGCCTGGTTGGCGACGGTCTCTTGTGCGCTGGCGAGTCCGCACTGTATGAATTGGCCGCGTCTTGTCGAGCAGAAGACGAGGCGGCCGTCGGGGAGATAGCGGGCGTCGAAATCGTCGTACTTGCCGTGGGTGAGTTGTTTTACGCCGGTGCCGTCGATATTCATTTCGAAGATGTGATAGAAGGCGTCTTCGTGGACGTTGGATTTGTCGAGTTTATTCTGTTCGTCGGCGAGTGAGGGGTAATGGCGACACCAGGCGAAGAGGATTTTTGTGGCGTCGTACGAGATCATGGGGCGCAGGAAGCTGCCCTGTTCAGGGAATGATTTGGTGATGCATTCCACGGACGGAGACTGACTTTTGTAGTCTTTGAGGAGGTAGATGCCTCCGCCGGGGCGCGACCACCAGCCGAGGTATTGATCGGACATGTGGTTGTAGCTGCTGGGGACTCGTTTGGTAAAGAGAATCGTGTCGGCATCGAGGAGCGGGTTGGAAAGGGACAGTTTTCTGAGTATCCACCGGACGTGGAAGTAATGGTCTCTTGTGATTTGGTTGTCCGGCAGGTTGTTGAGCTTTTGGGCGATTTTGCTGAGCGATTGCTTCTGCTTTTCCGTATCGACCCCCTGATGCGAGAGTTCGCCGCAAAGACGGAGGGCATGGGTGAGCTTCTTGCCGGTGGCTGCGGCAAAATCGATTGTATTGGGATTCAGGGTCAGGCCGTTGGACCATTGCGAGGTGCTGACCTGGTCGGCGACGGCGTGCAGGGCGATATTCTTTTCGGGGTCGGCGGCGAATACCTCGATTTCGTCGAGGTGCAAATAATTCCTGCCGGGGACGGTGATTTTGACGTAACGGGCCTGGACGGCCTGAAGGGCTACGGCAAGGGGTTTATTGTCGGGGAAACCGCCAAAGGCCTTGCCGTCATGGGCGTATACGCCCTGCCACTGCTTGCCGTCGAGCGATGCGAGAATCTGGAGGGTGTAGGCGCGGTTCTGGACGATGTCGCAACGGTTCCATACTAAGATTTTCGAAAGTGGATGCACCGCTCCGAGATCGACCTGCCACCAGGGTGAGTCGGCCGATTCCGTATGAAAACCGTACGAGCCGTTCTTTATTCCGTCACAGCCGCCGGCGGCGTCGAGTTGCGTTGATGTCATATTCTGTCTGTTTGAGCCCTCTTGCGTAAACTGCTCCTGGAGAAGCCAGTCTTCTTCGACGCGAGTGCGAAAATCGGTTGCATGTGCCTGAAGGGAAACCAGTGCAACAAGCAGGGCCAACAGAACTGTACAACGCATAATACTCTCCTTGTGAAAGCTGCTTTCACTAAGAACTTCTAGCAAAATGAAATGTGGCACGGGCATCCTGCCCGTGTATCATGGTGAAACGTGGCACGGGCATCCTGCCCGTGTATCATGGGCAGGATGCCCATGCCACATTAAACCACTCATTTTGTTAGAGGCTCTAAATGTTCCATCCCTGGCGGTATTCGGGCTTTACGAACTTATTGGCTTGGGTGTCGTTTGTGACTTTCATGTTTTTCCAGTCAAATTCGAGCTTCTTGCCTGCACGCAGGGCGACATTGCCCATGAGGGTGAACTCGGTTAGCGGGCCGGAATAGTCGAAGTTATTGCTGGCGGCGCCCTTGCCCCTGCAGGCGTCGAGCCAGTCGCGATGGTGGCCCTTGACGCGAGGCAGCGTTTTGGGCGGGCGTTTGTAGGCCCGCATCTTTGTTTCGGGGATGATCCGCGGAGACTTCGACCAGCCGCCACCGAGGATTGAGCCTTTTGTGCCGACGTAAAGAATTCCGTTGGTCTGCATGTTCCTGCCCGCTTCCAGAACTTCGGGCCGAGGCGGCATGAGCCCGCCTTCGTACCAGGTGATCTGCAAGGGTACCATACCGGCACGGGCGGGAAAGTTGAAATAGACCAGTGACGCCGCCGGGCAGGCCTCCTCGGTGGCGCCGCTGGAACTGGCTTCGACGCTGAAGTTGTCACACTGATCGAGTTTCAACGCCCAGAAGGCCGGGTCCAGATTATGACATGCGAAGTCGCCGATCGTGCCCGATCCGAACTGCCACCAGGCCCGCCATCGCACTGGGGCGTAGGCCGGGTGATAAGGCCTTTCGGGCACGGGCTCGAGCCATCGCTGCCAGTCGAATCCGGCGGGTACGGGCGGAGTCTCTTTGGGTCGAGCGGTAAGGGGCGTCCAGCGTCTTGCTCCGGTATGTGTCCATGAGTGGACTTCGTAGATATCGCCGATAGCGCCATCCCATATCCATTCACAGGCCAGGCGAATATCTTCGCTGGAATGGCCGAAATTGCCAAGCTGTGTCGCGACGCCCGCCTTGCGCGCCGCTTCGGTGACCACACGCGTTTCATAGACCGTGCGGCAGAGGGGTTTTTCACAGTAGAGGTGTTTGCCTTTGGCGATGACCGCCAGTGAAACTATGCAGTGGGAATGATCCGGCGTCGCTATGAGAACCGCATCGATATCTTCGTTGTCGAGCATCTCGTTGTAATCGCGATATGCCGGAGGCGCCTGGCCGTACTGCTTGCGAACCAGCTCGCGTGCGGGCTTTAGGCCCGCGGTATTGCCGTAATAGTACATGCTGTAATCGCTCTCGTCGTTTACGTCGCACAACGCCGCGATTCTGCAGTCGCTTTCGCTTAGCAGGTTCTTCATGTTGACGATGCCCTGGCCGCCGGTGCCGATGATCGCAATATTGATCTTCTCACTCGGCGCCACGCCGGCGGCTCCCCCTAAAACATGCCGGGGCACCACCGAAATACCCGCCGCCGCCAAAGCCGCCCCACCAACAAAGCTCCGCCGCGAAATCTCGCCCACACGCCCGGAACCGCCCTTGCCATTTCTCATACTTCTTCTCCTGTCCAAATCACCTGAATCTCAAAACCACCCCCGCTCTCAGAATAATACCAGAATCGGCCGAAGATGACAACCATCCAGTACCATTTAGAGCCTGCTGCGAGGATTTCGCAAACAAAAAGCCATTTACCCGCAGGCCCCAAAGTGCTATCATTAGTGTGATATTTCCGTAATTGATTGAGTTGACCCCATTAGAAAAGGAGCAGAGCGGTTATGAAACGAGCACTTATGGTACATTACAAATGGTCCGGATGGGTCATCCTTGCGGCGGTGTGCCTCGGCTTCGTCGCGGCGCCAAGGGTGATGGCGCAAAAGAACAAGGATTTCGAGGATCGCTACATCCCCAGGAACATCCCCCAGGTGCCCGCCGATGAACAGATATGTTTCGCGCTGTACACCGTCGGGGACAATATCCTCAAACTGACCGCCCAGCTCTATCCGTTAGCCGACGACATGCCCCGCACGGTCCGGCTGGAGATCCGCAGGAACGGCAAGTGGCGACAGATCGCCGAAGCCGAGGTCATCGAAGATGGCTGGACCGCCCTGTTCCGCATCGAAAACTGGGACCACTCCAAAACCGTGGAATATCGTGTCGCCCACGGTAAGGGCGCTTTCTTTACGGGCAAGATTCTCCGCGACCCGGTTGGCAAGGATGTTATTGTCGTGGCGGGTTTTACCGGCAACAGCACGTATCCAGGGCACGGCGGCAATCTGCCGAAATCCGACATCGTCGAAAACATCAAGAAGATCAAGCCCGACCTGCTGTTCTTCTCAGGCGACCAGGTCTATAACCATACCCAGCACCTCAAGTTCTGGCTCCAGTTCGGTGAAGATTTCGGCGAGATCATCGGGCAAATTCCCACGGTCACCATCCCCGACGATCACGACGTCGGTCAGGCGAATCTGTGGGGCGCCGGCGGGAAGAAGTCGCACACCGGCGCTGGCCACGACGGCGGATACTATGCACCCGCTGACTACGTCAAGCAGGTCGAACGCGCCCAGACCGGCCACCTGCCCGACCCTTACGACTCAACTCCAATCGGCCAGGGTATCGGTGTGTACTATACATCGCTAAACGTCGGCGGGATCAGCTTTGCGATCATCGAGGACCGCAAGTTCAAGTCGGGTCCGCAGGGTCTTGTCCCACAGCAGGGACCGCGACCGGACCACATCCGCAACCCCGAATACGATCCCAAATCCATCGACGTGCCCGGCGCGGTACTCTTAGGCGAACGACAGCTCAAATTCCTCGACGACTGGGCAGTCGACTGGACCGACGCCGAGATGAAGGTTGTCCTGTCGCAGACGATCTTCTGCGGCGGCGCCCATATTCACGGCGGCGTCGACGGCAGGATGCACGCGGACATGGATTCCAACGGCTGGCCGCAGAGCGGGAGAAACAAGGCGATAAGGGCAATGCGAAAGGCCTTTGCCTTCCACCTGGCCGGCGATCAGCATCTCGGCTCGGTTTACCGTCACGGAGTGGACGACTTCAACGACTCGATTTATTCCTTCTGTGTGCCCTCGATCGCGAATCTCTATCTGCGCTGGTGGGACCCGCTGGAACCGGGCAGGAATCGCAAGCCCGGCGCGCCGGATTATACGGGCGAACACTTCGACGGATTCGGCAACAGGCTTACCGTGTACGCCGTCGCCAATCCCGACGAGAAGCCCGCCTCGGGTGACAAGCTGACCACCAGGGCCGCGGGCTTTGGCATCGTGAGGCTCAATAAGAAGACAAGGCAAATCACAATGGAATGCTGGCCGAGAAACGTTGATATAACCGACCCGGCGAACAAGCCGTATCCCGACTGGCCGGTAACGATTCGCCAGACCGACAACTACGGCCGAAAGGCGGTCGCCTGGCTGCCCACACTCGTGATCAAAGGGCAAACCAATCCCGTGGTGCAGATAATCGACGAATCCTGCGACGACATTGTCTACACCCTGCGAATCAGCGGCAACCGCTTCCGCCCGAAGGTCTTCAAGAAGGGAACCTACACAATCAACGTTGGTGAAGGAAGGTCCACAAAGACTTCAAAGGCAGTCCAATCGCTCGGCCCGGACATGGCGAAAACAGTGGAAGTTGTATTCTGATATTCATGGCTGCATTACAGCTTTCTGTTAAGGCGACACACGGGATATTGTGAGCCTTTTAGGTCGGCAGGGCTGAGATTGGGTTTGTTTCGCATAATGGGGGTATCCCGGCGTGCCGGGGCCTTGCCCGCACGGGGATTGGGTTCGTTTCGTACTTTTGCCGGGCTGAAATTGGGTTCGTTTCGTATTTTTGGGTCGTGGCCGGGTGGCGAGACGGTAGATTGGGTTCGTTTCGCATTTTTTCGTGGTGGACCGGGCGCGAATTGGGTTCGTTTCGTGTTTTTGCCGGTCTGAGATTGGGTTCGTTTTGCATTTTTTGTCGTGGGCCGGGCTGGGATTGGGTTCGTTTCGTGTATTTGCCGCGTGGAGATTGGGTTCGTTTCGCATAATCGAGGTGGGTGTGGGGGCAAATTGGGTTCGTTTCGTAGAATTGAGGCATGAGGGGGGGCGAAATTGGGTTCGTTTTGCATTTTTTGGTCTTCCACAGGTCCGCGGGGGCTGAAATTGGGTTCGTTTCGTTGTAAAAGTGTGGCGGTGGGACGGTGAATTGGGTTCGTTTTTCATTTTTTTTGCTTGCCACAGAGCCCACAGAGGACACAGAGGACTTTTTATATAGATTGTTGCGTGGGATGGGTGGTTCATTTTCTCCTCCTGATTTCTTCCTCCTGGTTGGCTTATTCCGGCCTCCACTGGCGACGCATTATACCCGTTTATTCAATATTTGTCAAGTGTTAAATGAAATTCATTGCGAAGACACGAAGGAAAAAAGCTGTCCGCAGATTTGGCAGATTAGTTGCCGCGAATCCGCCTTCGCGTAAAGCTACGGCGTGACAGGAAGGCTCAAAAGGCACAAAAAAAACGTGGCCGTTGGCGGAATTTTTTGACAGGATAGCAGGATGGAAAACAGATGATAAAAAATCAAGGCGAAAAGTGAAAGATTTATAGTCATCCTGTTATCCTGTCAAAAAAGAGAGATTGGTTTGATGTTGTCTGATGCACGGGATTAACAGGAAAAACTGTCAACGGTTACAAAGAATGGCGTTTTTGGGCTGAAATCGGCAACGGTCCGATAAAATCTAAAAAGTTATCAAAATATTCCGGTTTTTCGCAAATTTCCCTTGACATTATGGGGGGGGGGAGGGGTAGAATCAGCAGTTATGCAAATTTGTAGGTC
>SDBV01005233.1_pt1 | contig 18369 bp, 14 predicted proteins | sample 2277081 | NCBI WGS metagenome assembly SDBV01 (sample SAMN10402039, study PRJNA504765) | marine sediment metagenome | isolation source: marine sediment core GS10_PC15, 223 cmbsf | place: Arctic Ocean: Southern Knipovich Ridge | collected 2010 | reverse complement strand
TTCTCATCATTAAGATGAGAAGCAAATGAATGACGCAAGGTATGACAGGTAACATTAAAATATGTTGTTAATCCGGATCTTATTACAATCTTTTTAAAATTATCTTCTATGGTTCTGATGGAAGGCCTGTTTCCCTTTTTAGAAATAAATAAACAGTTGAAATCCCCGCTGTTTAAAAAATATTTTCGTACAGCAAGCCAATCATTTATTATTTTAACCATTTCACAGGTTAAATGGAGTACGCGTTTCTTTTTACCCTTTCCCATAACAGTTATTCTTCTCATCTCAGGTTCTATGTCTTGTATATCAAGTCTATAAACCTCTCCAACACGAAGCCCAAGGTTGTACATAAGAGCATATACACAATAATCTCTTAAACCAAGATAAGTAGGGCTTTCAATACCCTCAAAAAGAGATTTTATCTTTTCAACGGTAAGTGCGTCTGGCGTATTTTTATATCCTCCGCGTATTTTAAAAAACATCACGGAAAGGGAGGTTGCGGGCTCCTTCAACTTCAAGGAGATTAAGATACCGGCTGTAACTGCTTAAAGTAAATATTTTTCTATTTATTGAACTCCCGGCATTAAGACGTTCTATTTTCAGATAAGCCTGGTATTCCATTACAACCGGGCCTGTAATTGTATTATAGTTCTGGTTAATAAGTAAATCTTTTAAAAAGATTCAGATCTATCAAATTACTTCTGACAGTCTGTTCGCTTACTTCATAAATATCTTTTCTATAGTCTGTGAAGGAATCAATATGTTTGAAAAAGGTTTCAGTTTTTAAGGCTGAAGTAGTCATGATGCGCTCCTTTTTACACTTAATTTTTCTAAGATATTCTGTTTGAGATAGTCCGGTATATGAACATAAAGGCTTGTTTCCGCAATATTCTCATGGCCTAACATATCTTTAATAGCTTCCAGGGGAACATTGTTGATATACATTTCTGTAGCAAAAGTATGCCTTAATACGTGCGGAGTAATCCTTTCATAAATATCTGCTTTGATTGTCGCTTCTGTAATAATCTGTTCTACCCTTCTTACTGATAATGATGTTTTGCTTCTATTAGATGTAAAAAGCGGGCCAATATCCTGCTCTAAAGATTTTATATAAGGGTGTAGAAAAAAGCAGATTATTTGTGGCAAAGGCAATACTCGTTTTTTACTCCCTTTTTCCTTTACAAGGATATTACTTGCCTTTAGATCAATATCCTGTATATCTATATTTATCACACTGGAAATCCTTAAGCCGAGAAAACTTAAAAAAAAGATGATAACAAGGTTTCTTAACCCTTTAAATGAATTAGAATTATTTACAAAGTAATGCAGGATCTTTTTTAATTCGATTATTGAATAGAATTCCGGTTCTTTTATATCAATTTTGGGATATGGCAGCATACTGGAAATGTTCTTTTTTATAATTCCTTTCAATTTAAGGTAATGGAAGAATTGCCTTAGAGCCCAGATTCCTGGCTTCTTAACGTGTACTGTTGGATTATTGTGTATTATAAAATCAGTAAGATGAGAATACTCTATTTCTTTAATAGTTTTAAGCTTTAATGTATTTAAATATCTGTTGAATTTGTTTAAACGGAAACTTAAAACCTCCCGCGACCTTTTGGAAAAATTATGCATCTTGATATAGTATAAGAAATCATTTATATTTTTTGTTAGCATAAGGGAGCCTCCTATTAAATTGTTTGGTTTTAATAGTATATATTTGGTTTCCTTATGCTTCAATAGTTGTGGCTTTTAGCCGTATGGATTCTAACTGCGGGGTTTCCTTAGTAAAAAAATTACCTGATAAAAGTATCCAATTTTTTTGGGTTGATATGAATAAGGAATTTAAAATAATCAATTTAGAGAATTCGTTAAATGAAATGAAATATAAAGGATTAAAAATACATCAAGCTTGGACACCATTTGATATCGAATCAAAAAAATTTCAATTACTAATAGATTTTGCTGGAAAAGAAAAACTACCAATTTTTATACATCCATATAAAAAGAAGGATATGTCTAAATTAATTAAAATCATTTCTAATAATAAAAAAGTTAATTTTATTATTGCTCATTTAATGGGTTTTTAAGCATTAGTTAATCATAAGATTGAAAATATATTTCATGATATTTCTCCACATTATTTAAGTACTAAATCTTTAATTGATGCAATTAATATTTTTGGAGCAGACAAGATAATATTTGGTTCTGATATGCCTTTTGGCAAAGTTGATAAAAATTTACAAAAGATCTTTAATTTAAAAATAGATTCAAACAAAAAAGACCAAATTTTATCTAAAAATATTATGAGTATATTAAAAAAGTAGGTGGTGCAACTTCCCTCAACTTAGCAGGCTGTCGCAAAACTTTGGCTTAAATAAATTTAGGTGAGCTCGGTGCCTTCGGTGTTCTAATAAAAAAATAATTGACTTCCGTACATTTTCGGTGTTTGATGTTATTTAAAACCGAAAACTGCTTATACAATAAGAATTAGACAAGATATTATCTTTTTATTATATTACTATAAAGTATAGGCCTTTTTTATCTAAGAAATATATTTAGTTACTCTATAAACTAATATTTCAAAGTGCCTGTAATAATATGTTCAGGAGATTAAATAATGGATAACAAAGAAATTATTGTAAAAGCGAATCAATATATAAATCAGGAAGAAGACTCATTTTTTAAACAACAGGTGGAAGAATTAATAAAGGCAGAGAACTGGGAAGAACTTAATGACAGATTCTACAAAGAGTTATCTTTTGGGACTGGTGGGTTAAGAGGCGTAATCGGCGGCGGCAGTAATAGAATGAATCCTTTAATTGTTAAGCGGGCCACTCAGGGACTTGCAAATTATATAAAAAAGACGATTAAAAATACTGAAAAGTCTGTCGTAATTGCTTATGATTCAAGAAATTATTCAGATCTTTTTGCCTTAGAAGCTGCAAGAGTATTAGCAGGGAATGGAATAAAAACTTATCTTTTCACGGCGCTTAGGCCTACTCCGGAATTATCTTTTGCAGTAAGGAAATTAAAAGCTGTTTCAGGTATTGTAATAACTGCAAGTCATAATCCGAGTGCATATAATGGCTATAAAGTATATTGGAATGATGGTGCCCAGATTATTCCTCCTCACGATAAGGGAATAATAGGAGAAGCAAGAGCTGTTAAAGAAGTATTATCAATATCCAAAGAAACGGCATTGGAAAAGAGTCTGCTTGTTTATATTGATAAGGAAATAGATGAACCTTATCTTAAAATGGTGGAAAGCCTTGTATTAAGGCCGGAACTTGTTAGAAAACAGGGTGCTGATTTTAAAGTAGTATATACGCCGCTTCATGGAACAGGTGGGTTCTTAGTATCCGAAGCTCTAAAAAGAATTGGTGTAAATATAACTTTTGTAGAAGAGCAGAAAGAGCCGGATGGAAACTTCCCAACTGTAAAGTATCCAAATCCGGAAGAAGCATCTGCTATGAAATTGGCCCTGGAACTGGGGATGAAGAACAGCGTAAGCCTTGTAATGGGCACAGATCCGGACTCAGACAGGCTTGGTATTGCAGTCCCTGATGTAGATGAATTTAAATTGATATCCGGAAATCAGTTAGGTGTGCTTCTTGCAGATTATATATTTTCTACAAACAAAGAACTCGGAACTATGCCGCCAAAACCTGCTATGGTAAAAACAATTGTTACAACAGAGCTTCAAAGGTTAATAGCAGAAGACTATAATGCTATATGTATAGATACTTTGACAGGTTTTAAATATATTGGTCAGAAAATACGTGAATTTGAAGAAGAGAAAAATGGGCCTCATTATCTGGTTGGCGGAGAAGAGAGCTATGGATATCTTATTGGTACGGAAGTACGTGATAAGGATGCTATATCTGCAGCAGTAATTACTGTGGAAATGACACTTTATCATAAATCTATGGGTAAAACATTAATGCAGCGTTTAAATGAGATCTATGAAAAGTATGGTTATTTTGAAGAAATGCTCTTTTCCAAGTATTTTGAAGGTGAAGAGGGTTTTGAGATTATGCAGTCAATAATGAGGAAAATAGAGGAAGAGCCGCCTTCACTTTGGGCGAATAAAAATACAGTGTTTCTAAAGAATTATAATGATGGTACTACATTGAATATTAAAACAGGTAATAAACAAAAAGACATAGATTTACCCTCTTCTAATGTGCTTCAGTTTATTTTAGAAGATGATACTATTATTTCTGTCCGTCCTTCCGGTACAGAACCAAAAATTAAATTTTATGCTTCATGCAGAAGCAAACCGGGTATTCCTCTTAATACGGCAAAGGAAGAAGTCGGTAAAATGATAGCAGGAATAAAAGAGGAAATTTCGGGGATAGTTTGAAATACTTGACTCAGATTATAGAATTTACTTATACTTATAAAAAAAATCAGGAGGAAATACTATGAAGAAAAGCATTACCGATATATCACCAAATAAAATTGCAAGAATAGCAGGGTTATTGTATACAATGATGATCCCGCTAGGTATCTTTGGCATAATGTACGTTCCGGCTTCTCTTATTGTGTTAGGAGATGCTGCTGCAACTGCTAATAATATCATTGCCTCTTTATCTTTATTTCGCCTTAGCATTGCTGCTGCTTTAATCGTCCAGATAGGCCATTTATTCCTGGTTTTAATTTTATACAAGTTGCTCAGTTCGGTAAACAAAAAACTTGCTTCTCTTATGGTTATATTCATGTTGGTTAGTATCCCCATTACAATGCTAAACGAGCTTAACCGCCTTGTTATTCCGTTGCTATTGAACGGTACTGATTACTTAACAGTATTCACAACAGGTCAGTTGCAGGCTCTGGTACCTATGTTTTTAAATTTGCACGAATATGGAATTGTTATAGCCGGTATATTTTGGGGTCTTTGGCTTTTTCCTATGGGTTATTTAATTATTAAGTCAGGTTTCTTGCAAAGAATTGTGGGCGTTTTGTTGATTATTGCAGGTTTTGGCTATGTAATAGATAGTTTCGCCAGATTGCTAGTGCCTAATTTTGGTACAACAATTATTGCAACAATTATTAGTTTTACAATGTTTGCAGAATTGATATTTCCCTTGTGGCTTTTGATTAAGGGTGTGGACGTCAAAAAGTGGGAAAAACGTGCTCTTGAATCTGCTGGAATATAATTTTTTACATAATAAGTTTCATCGTAAAATAATAAGCTGACAGCATTAATATGAGAAATTTTCAAAACTGCTAAATACTTTGTTAAAAAAACTATTGACAAATCAAATTTGACTGAGTATTCTAGAATAAGTTAGGGGCATTAATGAACGAACAAAAAGAAACAATCTATATATACCACTTATTTAGAAAAGAAGGTGATTCTTTACTGATTCATCCTTTTACAACTCCGGAAAAACTTGTATCCAGCCTGGAAACATGTAATATAGTCGGTAAATATGGTAAAGATCCAAACGTAGAAGCATTAACAGTACTAAAAAACCAGCTGCATAGAATGTCAGAAAACTGGGTAAGAACCTGGATATCTGACTTAAGGTTTATTCCGCGTTTCCTTATTTCTGCACTTGTATTTTTATTTGCATACTTTTTTTGTGCTTTTATTATTAGAGATCCTATTCCTATTTTAGATGAACTTGTAATTGGACTTGGGTGTTCGTTATTAACATATATACTTTTAGGCAGAAAAGATGCCAAATCAGACGCAGCTGCAAAAAAGCGGCTTTCACTTAGAACGGCCGTAGATAGGATACTATTTACAGAAAGTAATTTTGTAAAAGGTTTGGAAGAATATCTTCACCAGAATGAATCATCTTCTATTGATAATTTAATTCAGGAAATAGTAAATCCAACTATTAAGCATGAGATAAATGAAGATAATAAAGAAGAAACCAGACATTTTATAAATACATGTGAAATGAGTTTTGAGATTAAAAATTTAAAAAAGAAAGAAAAATTGCTCGCTAAATATTTAAAACGTTCACGAACACGAAGTATTTCCCGAAATAATGTTAAAAAATGGGAAAAAATGATTAATATTGATTTTCCTCTTTATGCAGTTTATAAGCAGTGTAAACAAACTGTTGTAAAGTCTAAGTAAAAAATAATTAAATACTTTTAGCTGTCGAGTTGTTGTCTTTCTTTAATTTCTTCCTGAATTTGGAGACGTTCGATTGTAGAGTTAAGTATCTCTATTGCAGGTAAAAACTCAGGATCAAGTTCAATTGCCTGACCCCAAAGATCTATAGCAAGGAAAAAATCTCCATTTGCATACGCTTCCAGACCGTCTGCATAAAGTACCTGTACTTCTTTTAATAATACAGCTCTTCCCCTGTCACCCAGATTAATACGTGCTGCAATACTAAATTTATCAAGAGGATTTAGCTTCCCACTTAAATCAAGATTATAATTTAAAACAAAACTTACTTTCGTAAGATCCACACTGGCACCAAGGCTCATACGCGGATTTTCTTTTATTTGAAATCCGCCCTGTATTGACAGAAAATTGGTAAACCTCACATCAAAACCGCTCGCAATATACCATCTTTCTGCAGGCTGGTCAGCATTATTAAAACTTATAGGAAGGTTAAAGTCTACAGATATTAAAAGTGGTTTTACAGGTGAATAGGCAATTCCTGTAGACAGCATTGTGGGCAATGGTTCATTTTTTGCAGGAATTCCGAGATTTTTCAATACAATACCAACAGAGAAGTTTTCCTTTGCGGAATTATAACTTTTTAATAGATTAAAACGTGATAAAACGCCAACATCAATCATTGCTGTAAAAGCAGACTGTCCTGCATAAATTGACCGTGGAATATGTCTGTATGCAAGTTTTATATTGCCTCCTACTGCAAGGCCATGGAATTTATAGCTTGAAAACAAGTTGTATGAAATATTAAAAGTTGCTATTGTTTCGGAAATGATACCTTTGGAATTACGTTCTCCCCAGTCGTTATACTCTGTAAAAGGAACATAGAGAAATTTACCTGCTGCTCCTAAACCAAGATTATTGAGCCTTGTAGTCCAGATAACTCCTTCCATATTTGAGTCTGCAATCCAACTGTGATGAAGAAATGCAAGTTCTCCAAAATCCAGAACAGAACTTCCTGCAGGATTGGATTCTATAAAACCAGAATCATCTGCAACTGCAGTAAAAGCTGTACCCATTCCTTCATAACGGCCGCCCATAGGGATTAAAAGTGTAGGAAATATAGTAAGACCAGTATTCGGATCTTCGAGCCCGCTGAAAATATCGCTTAAATTATAGTAGTAATTCGGGTTGTCAGACCAGATAGATCCCGATACTATAAGAAAAGTAAAAAGTATAAAGTATAATTTTCTCATTCTTAGCATAAACATACTACATTCTTCGGAAAAAATCTATGAGTTTACAAATGGTTTTTTAATAATTATGTTTTATATAAATACGAAATACTATGTTTTTGTCGATAATAAGATGATACAATATATAATATAGGATGCTAAGGTTTGGGGAGTAAAAATAAGTCTATAATTATAGTAATTTTCCTCTTTTTTCCGTTCATTCTGTTTGCCGGAGGTACTCAGGAAGAGGACAAGCTTGATATTGCAGAAAGATTGATTGCAGAACAGAGATATGACGAAGCAACTCTTATTTTAGCAGATATATTTAGAGATGAGCCTGAGAAATTTGCTGCTGCCCAGAGACTACAGGAAATAATCAATGAGCAGCGAAATAGCTTTAATTACAAAGCAGAGGAACTTATTAGAGTACTTTATGATGAAAAGAATGTAGAAAAAGCTCTGGAAATAATTGAGGAACTAGAACAAATAGATCCGAATCCGAGTGAAGACGTAAAGATCTTTTTGGATGAGTCTTATCGAGGTGCATTAATTATAGCCAATAATAATAAATTTACAGATATTATGGACAGGGCTCTTGTTCAGCTAAAAAACGGTGAATATTATGATGCAATAACAATATATTTAACAGGATTTGACCTTCATAAAGAAGAATTTGATGAAGCTGATTATGGATCTATAGTAAAAACTGCAATAAATAACAGCATTATTCAGCTTTTGGAATTAACAGATACAATTAAAAGTATGAAAGAAGAAATAAATACTGTAAATACAAATGTTTTAGAAGTTTTACAGGTAGAAGATCTCAACCTGATTTTTGCCAATTTGGATGATTATTTAACAGTTATTTCGAGTGTCCAGAATATTAAAAATGGAATCGAGGATATAAAAAATATTTTCAGTGAACAGAATAATGCTTTAAAAGAAAAACCTGAGGATCAAATAGGAGATTATTTTTGTTTCTATGCAACGAATCTTGTAGGCGGTAGAAATGATATTAAGGAAAGAGAAGGCATAGAAAATGCAGTACTGCTTCTTGTTGAGACCGATTATCTAAAACTTGTAGCATTATTAGAAGAAAAGGCAGCCCGGTATTTTGCATCGGGTGAAAGCAGATATAATGTAAATAATTTTGCAGGTGCAATAAACAATATCGGGTTATCTACAGATTATTATAAAGCACTTCTGCAGATATCTTTTCAAAAAGATACAGGTGGAAAATTATCCGGTGATTATGATGTTTCTAATACAGATAACCTGGTTTTCGGAACGAAACTGCTTGATTTTATGAAATATCAGTTAAAAGCCTCTGAATGCTTGTATTACAATAATCTAATTATAGAGGTAACTGATATTTCGGATTTGCAGGTAGAAAAAGAAGTAAACAGCAGAACAGATCTTTATGAGTTAGAAGAGAGTATTACTTTGAAAACAGAAAATATAGATCTTATTGCATCTGAATGGAATGGTTTCAGACTGTATATGAATAATTTTTATGATGAAAATGAATTATTTTCATATGATGATTATAATAATAAATCAGTAACAGATATTACAGACCAGGTAAATAATATAAAGGACAATATACTGCCAAAACTGAGTAGAGGAATAAAAGAGTATTTAACCGAGTATGAACGTTTATTTAGTTTATTATATGATAATACAGAGCATGCTTTTAATACAGAAAAGAGCATGCTTTTAAATGGAGAGGTTATAATTATCCCGGCACAGAGTGAGGGCCTGGAAGATATAACAAGAATTGTTAGATATCCGAACAGAAGATTCGAAGCATTATCCGAATTAAAAGAAGATTTAGAGTATTTAAAAGAGAGCTTCACTACTACAGTAAATAGATGGCCTTTAGATGATGAGTACCTTGTGAAAACAGTAGAAATAAATGCAATTATAATTTCAATAAATTCTATGTTAAATAATATAGATAATTTAGAAGATAATATTGATGAACAGCTTGCAATAGCAAATGAAGATATTCTTACAGCAGAAAGATTTAAAAACGATGGAATGACAAAATACCGAGCAGCACAAAATGCAAATGACTCAAATAGGTTTTTAGATGCAAAGGAATATATAAACGAAGCAATAATTTCTTTTGACAATTCTCTAGAAAAACAGGAGGATGAAGAAGTAAGAAACTTAAGGGATATTGTTTTTCCAGAATTAATAGCAGAAATAAATGCAGCGGAAAATACTTATGTACTTGTGGAAGTTGATAATCTAAGAGATGATGGCATTCAGGCATTCCGTGAAAACAGGTTCGATGATTCTGAGAAAATACTTGTGCAGGCGCAAACAAGGTGGCTGGATACGCATGTAGAAGAAGATCTTGTAATTCAAAGCTGGCTAATTCTTGTAAGAAATGCCCGTTCTTTAGTAAGTGGATTTGAACTGCTGGAAACCGAATCCCGATATGCAGAGATTACTCAGCGGTTAAATTATGCTACAGAGGATTATTTAAACGGCCTCGAATTAAAAGAACAGGGAAATATTACTCAAGCAACTGTAGTATTTGAAAGTGCAATAGAAAAACTCAATAATATTAAAATTTCACATCCATTACTTAAAGAAGCTAATATTCTATTTTTAAAAATACAATTAGAGTTGGATCCGGGAAATTTTAATAGGAATTTTGAAACCGTTAAAGTAAATGCAAGGAATGCTGTAAGTAGAAATAATGATCTGGATATGCAGGAATATTATAGTATTTTAAAGGATTATGTAGATATTATTCCTGATGACAGAGAGCATCAGGACCTTATTTATGAGCTGGAAATAAAACTTGGATTAAGAGATGCTCCTATTACTGCATATGTAAAAGCTCAATCTACAGAAAAATATGTGGAAGCTGACGAAATATATCAAACAAAACAGCGACCACTTTATGAAGAAGCATTACAACTGTTATCAGAAGCAATAATATTATGGCCGAACAATAATAATGCTGTTGAGCTTAAAAATAGAATGGATCTTGAATCAGGTAATCTCAGAAATGATTTCTTATCCGCAGATGATAAATTCCAGTTTAGCAGGGCAGAGCGTCTTTATAATGAAAGAAACTATTCTGAATCATATTCTATAGTTATTATTCTTTGGAATAAAGATAGTAATACGAGGTATCCACCATTAATAGATTTAAGAAATCAATTAAGAACAAGGCTGGGTTTGTGAGACATAAGTATCTGCTTGTTATTCTTATGATTTATTTGATTCTTATTAATTTTGTTGTATACAGTCAGCAGCTTTTCTGGGCAGAACCGGAAGTTTTAAAATATAGTAAAGTAAGATTTCCTCAGGCACAATCCGGAGGCGGCCTTATTGTTGTTATGTGGCAGGAATATGATGACGGGAATATTTATCTGTCTTATAAGTCTACAAGAGACCTTTTTACTTGGAAAGAAAATTTGAGGTTTAAAGGGCCGTATCCTTATAAGGGTAAAGAAGTTCCTATGTTTTCTTTTACTGTAGATGAAGAATCCAGAATATATGTAGCAGTTGCTAATTTAGAAGACAGAGTATCACTAATGCTTTCTGAAGATGAAGGAAATACCTTTACAGAAAAAAGTATCTATTCCAGCGTAACAATTGTTTCACCCCGGTTATTCTTAAAAAACTCCGGAGACCTGTTGCTTTTTGTAAGTAACGATTTACAGGATGCATTATCTATCTATTATATGGATGTTGGTTTAAACTTTTTTAAAGGATACGGCAGTTCGAATAGTCTTGAACCTTTTGTTAGAGAGCAGGCGCGCGTATTAAATTTTATACCGCATCATGCTTCGTATAACGGTAGGGAGTATGTAGTATACCAATCTCAGAATATTGGGATTGGAGAGCCATATCAGTTATATTTAAAAATAAGTGATACAAGTGGAAATTTTAATATAAATGACACTCCTATACCACTCACATCAGAAGCAGAAGAAATTGATGGTGTATCTGAAAACTATGCCAGGTTTGACAATCAACGTCCGTTTATTTCAGGTTCAGGAGATAATCTTTCTATAGCCTGGGAACGGTCGTATATTGGAAGACAGTCCCAGGTATATTTAATGGATATCGACAGAAATGGTAAACTCATTGAAACCGGAAGCATAGTCTATCCTATTTATACAAAAGTTTCAGATGGTAAATATACCTGTTTAAATCCCAGGTCTTTTATTTTCAGGAACAGCCTGTATTTATTATGGTTTGATAACAGAAGAGGTGTTAACCACATTATAATGTCACAGCAGGATGGAGAATCCTGGCACGAAAAAGATATAAGTAGAGATATAGCTGGAGATTCTATTTATGCATGGTTTATTCAGGAAAAAGGACTTTTATCAATTTTCTGGGAAAATCAATATAGCAGCACTTCAAAACTTATTTCTGTAGCTCCGGATCAGTTTGTGCAAAAACCGGATGTTACAGCTATTAATTTTGTTGTAGAAAGGCCGAACAATTCAACTGAAGTGAAGTTTAGATGGAATGTACCGCAAGACTATTCAGGAATTTCCGGATTCAGTTATGTATGGTCACAGTATGCGTATCAGCAGGTACCGGAAAATATGATGGTACGTTCTACTGTTACATCAATTACAAATGAGGCGGTAAAGGACGGCAACTGGTATTTCCACCTTAAGGCCATGGATATTGCGGAAAATTGGTCGGAGACTGTAACTGTTAAATATATCAAAGATACCCTGCCGCCAGGGAAAGTGATGTTTTATAATCTGGACTGGGATGAAGAAGGATTATTAAGTTCAAATAATCTGGATTTAAAATGGTTCTCTGCTGCTGATGCAAATGGAATATCCGGGTACACTTATGTTTTAAAGCGGATAAGTGTAGATTCGTTTAATACTAACATACCGGAAAATGAATTATGGAATGCGTTATATGATAAAAACGATAATCTTAATGAAGAACTTTCAGAACAAATAGAATTAACTCTTTCAAATAGAGTTTTAACACAACAGTTAGAAAAGCTATATATAAATCGTGACAATGGATTCTGGGTATTTGGAGTCGCAGCTGTGGATTTAGCGGGCAATATAGGCGAAGAAGAAAAGATATTTTTTCGTTTAAATAAGTATATTCCAGTAACTATAATTTCCAGTATTACTGCAGATAATGACGGACTTGGAAATATATTTTTAAATATTGCAGGAAGGGGATTTACTGAGGAAGGCACTATTCACACTATTTTTCTCGATAGAGACGGAGAAGAACCATATGATTATGTTTTTAAACTTTCAGATAATGATTATGTTATTAAGAATGATAGGTACGTAAACAATCTTATTATAGGCAGTATAGATGATGGTGAATATATGCTTGGTATGATCCATGCAACAAGAGGCGTGAAGATTGCAAATGATATTGTTTATCTCGAATCACCTGGGACTGTAAAAATAGGTGATTATTCATACACATATTCACCATATTTTTCTGTTAAAGAAAAAGCATGGCTTTCTTTTTCCATGAATACATTATTTATAATTCTTATTGTTATACTACTCGGTTTAGTACTAGTATTTTCTTTTAAGAAAATATTGGTATTGGAGACCGAAAGAAGAGAATTAAAAAATGAAGTTTTAACTATTATCCATGGAAAGTTTACTAAAAAGCAAAAGGACGAAAATATGAAAAAGCTTAAGATTAAAGGATTTGGGCTCAGGTTCAAATATACAATGCTTATTACTGTACTCGTTGTATTAATTGTATTGATGATTTCTATTCCTTTAAGCTTTATTATGATTAAGACGCAGACAACAGCTCTTGCTCAGGGATTGGAGCAAAATGCAAGAGTTTTGCTTGGAAGTTTATCTAAAGGATCTGAGGAATTCCTTTTAGATAGAAGATCCCAGGAACTTAATGTATTGACTAATCAGATTACAATTATGGAGGGAGCTCAGTATGCTGTTATTACTGGTATATCTCCTATAATAGGGACTCCTGGTGTAAATGAGGAATATGTTTGGGCTGTAAGCAGTGAGGAAGCATTAGAAGGTTTAATAGAAGGAGAGTTTGAAGCAGGAATTTCTAAAATCACAGATACTGTTTCCGTATATATCGAAGATCTTTCAAATGAGATTAATGCTAAAGCAATGGTAGGTGTTACTGTAGATGTAGATGAGTTGGAGGCTATTTATTCAGAACTTGCTCCGTTATACGGAAGGGTAGACGCAGAATCGCAGGTGAGAATCCTTGAGCTAAGCCAGGCAGCTGCAAATCTTGAAAAAAGAATTAATCTTGCTTTAAGTGAAATTGCATCTGAAATGAAAAGTATTCCTGAATTTGAATATGAAAATTTAAAAGAGGAATACATATTTTACATGCCTATAGTCTACAAAATGTCAGGTGAAGATATTTATTACAGAGGCCTTGTAAGACTTGGTGTATCTGCAATTACTATTTTAAATGAGATAGATCAATCTACAAACAATCTTATATGGACTATAGGAATAATAGCATTAATAGCAGTGGGCCTTGGTACTTTAGGTGCTTTGCTTCTTGCATCAATTACAATAAGCCCAATTAAAAAACTTGTATCCGCTGTAGAAGAGATACGTGATACGGAAGACAAGGAAAAACTTAAAGATCATAGTATTGATATTAAGCAGCAGGACGAGATTCGCATACTCGCAGATACAGTAAATCAGATGACTCAGGGCCTTGTAAAAGCAGCAGCAGCAAGCAAGGAGCTTACTGTTGGTAAAGAAGTACAGAAAATGTTTATTCCGCTTAAAACAGATTCCAAAGGCGCAAAAACAACAACTGGCGGAGAGAAGAATGAAAATGTAGAAATATTTGGTTACTATGAAGGTGCGAAAGGTGTTTCCGGAGACTATTTTGATTATATAAAATTAAGTGAACAGTACTACGCTGTAATTAAATGTGATATTGCAGGCAAGGGAGTTCCTGCTGCACTTATTATGGTAGAGGTTGCTACTTTATTTCTTGCACATTTTAGAAACTGGACTTTAAAATCCCCTGGTTTAAAAATAGAACAACTCGTTTATACTATGAATGATATGTTAGAGGAGCGGGGATTTAAAGGGAGGTTTGCTGCACTTACTATAGTGATTATTGATATTGTTAAAGGTTCATGCTATTTCTGTAACGCTGGAGACAATATAATCCATATCTATAATAATAAAAAAAAGAAAATGGTAATGGATGAGCTTCCAAAGTCTCCTGCCGCTGGAGTATTTCCGTCGATGATAGTGGAAACCCAGTCCGGCTTTACTCAGGTTATGAAAAAACTTAATAAAGGTGATATCCTCTTTCTATTTACAGACGGGCTGGATGAAGCGCAGAGGCTTTTTCGTGATACGGATTTTAAAACAATCACATGTACAGAAGAGAGCCTTGAAAAAGGAGGTGACCATGGCGGCACTCATTTAAAGGGCAGTGAATTTGAGGAATTAAGTGTGGATAGACTGCATTCGGTTATAAATTCAGTGTTTAAAAAGGGCACTTATAAATTAGAGAAGTTCCATAATCCTAACCCGGATGAAGAAATAGATTTTGATTTTTCCAACTGTGAACCAACTGTAGAAAATGCGGTTCTTGCAGTAATTGCTGTAGAAAAGATGTTTCGAATTTACCAGTATCCTAATCCAAGTCAAAATGAAATTGTTTATGTAGATAAGAGAGTAGAGAAATTTTTAAAGGAACATTTTCTTCAATATAGTATTTTCTTTGGAAATCCTCTTAAAATAGACGAAGAATCAAATTATATTCGATTTTCTCACTTAAAAGAGGATAGTCAATACGATGATCTTACGATAATAGGTATAAAGAAAGAATAGGAGTAGCATTTTGAAAAAATTATTTTGTATCTTTTTTGTGGCATTTATAATTATATCTGCAGCAGCGGCAGATGATTTTATTGAGATAGACGGTGATTTTTCCGACTGGCAGGATATTCCGAATCTTACAAGTTTTTCATGGAATTTTAGTCCTGTTTATTTCATAAGAGAATTAAATGGAAATATTTCTAAATACAGTATAGACAGTGCATATTTCTGGAAAAAAGACGGAAGTCTTATAAATGAAATAAAAGCATATTTAGATGATGATGCTTTATATATATATATAGAAAATCATTCTAATTATTCTGAGGGTCTTTCTATTTATATGTATATTTATCCTGAAAGAGCGGATAATACAGAAAATGATTTTACTATAGAAATAATTCCTGTAACAGAATTTGAAATATCTGAAAATCAGGATAAAGGTGGAGTGGTACTCTGGGAAGATGGTGTAAGCAGGCCAGTTAATATTGGTACTCTTAGAAATTCGTACTATAATATGGAACTGGTTATCCCAATAGAGAATTTACCAAAAAGCCTTGTTGGAAGCATAGATACCCTGTCCTTTGATCTTACTACCTGTATAAGTGAAACGGAAACAGGAATATTTGAAGAATTCTTCTTTACTGTGATTTACTTAAAAGATATTCCGAGAGTTGATGATCTTTAGTGCGATAAAATGCTTTTTATATTAATATATCAAAATTTTTTAGTAAAAAATGTCACAATATTTACTTTTCTATGTCTAAATATATGGATGAATATGGAAATAAAAATATTCTTTCCGGATTAATTTTTAATAATAAATTTACAGATTATTCACATAAATGAATATTTAACTTTGTCAATGCCCGCTTAACTGCTTTAGATGTAATAAAAACACCCCACGGGTATGCAGTTGTTGCTAAATGTGGAAGACTCAGTCCCTTATTAAAAATATCAGCTGGTTTCATGTTTTCTACCATGTTTTCTACCATGTTTTTGGTATTGGTAATAGTAAATCTCCCAGTATAGGTACATATAAACTGCATGATTCTATTAAAGTGCTTGCTGTTAAGCCTGGAACTCCGTAAACAATAACATCAACTTTGTTTTTAATTTTATTTATTACAGAAGTAAAATCTCCATCTCCTGATGCAAGTACTATTATATCAACTTCTTGTGCAGTTTCTACTATATCCAAAGCAATACCAACATCCCAATCTCCTTTTGCAGAACCATCACTTCTTTGAATATACGGAATAAGTTTTACCTCAAGGCCAATACGTCTTAGTATATTCTGGAAATTTTGCTGTTTCTTATCACCCCTGTCTGTTGCATATGCGAATGCTTTAATTATTTTATTATTTGTAGATACTTCGTTATAAAAAAATTGATAGTTAAAGTGTGAATTAAACTTTTCCATTACTGTATAGTAGATATTCTGAACATCTATAAAAACTGCAGTCTTTTTCATTATTCTAAATATACCAAAAAAACAGAGAAAATGAAAATAAAAGGAATAATTAAAGCTATTTACAGCGCAATTGACTATTTAAATGATGAACTGAATTTAATTTTTTCTCCGTCCGTTTTCTGTTTTTTATATTCTTTTTCTTGAAAATTAATATTTATACTGTTATTATTTTTTTAGGATAAGGATATGCGAAAATTTATAATTTTTAGTGCCGTTTTCTCGATTTCTTCTGCATTCTGCTTTAGACAGGATTATAACTATAGCTATCATTAAAAATGTGCGATTATAAGAATCCTATTTTCGTTAAGCTATAAAAATTTAGGAGAGATTGGTTTGGTCAAAGCCCAAATAATGGTTGTAGAAGATGAAGGTCTTGTTGCAATAGAGATAAAGGAAACACTTGAAAAAATGGGATACTATGTGCCGCATGTTGTCTCAAATGGTAAGGATGCAGTAAGCCTGGCTTCCACTGAGAAACCGGATTTAGTGCTTATGGATATCCGTTTAAACGGTCCGATGGATGGGATTGAAGCAGCAAGACAGATTCGGGAAAATTTATTTATACCAGTCATCTTCTTAACTGCTCATTCAGATGAAGAGACCTTGCGGAGAGCAAAAACTGCAGAAAGTTACGGTTATCTTTTAAAACCCTTTGATGACAGAGCCTTAATTGCAGCAATAGAGATGGCATTATATAAATCAAATGAAGAGCTTATCCGTTCCAAAGAATCATTAGAAGAATTGAATACAGAATTGGAAGGAAAGGTAAAAGATCGAACTATTGCATTGGAGCAAGCCCTAAGTCAATTAGAAAAGGCGAATCAGGAATTACATAAACTCTCTTATTTAGATGGATTAACAGGAATCCGAAACCGCCGTTATTTTGATGAAAAGTTAGTGCAATGGTGGGAACTATCTGTAATTGAACATAAACCTCTATGTTTATTAATGCTGGATTTGGACCACTTTAAAAAGGTAAACGATTACTTTGGTCACACCATTGGGGATGAGGCTTTAATAGTCACTACGAGGACTATTAATGGGACGTTAAGAAAAGCAAATGATATCTTTGCCCGGCTTGGAGGAGAGGAATTTGGTGTATTAATCAGTGATATTACTTTAGAAGATAGTAAAATCGTAGCTGAAAATATCCGCAGTAAGGTGGAATCCATCCGCTTTAAGAACAATGAAATCCGGTTAACCATTAGTATTGGGCTTTGCCACCTCATTCCAAATAAAGATTTAAGTTCGGAAGATCTTTATAAAGCGGCAGATATAGCTCTATACAATGCGAAGCAAAAGGGTAGAAATCAGGTTTCCCTGGCCAGGGTGTAACAATTTCTTAATTTCCCTTACATCGCAAATTCCTCAAATAAATTGCTTGACCTGTAATCAATAAATGATTACAATTTAAATGTGTACAATGTTGTAATCAAAAAACGAGTACAGAAATCATTAAGAAAGTTACCAGTGAAAATACAACAAAAGTTGTCCTGTTTAATTGATGATTTGCGCGATACAGGACCAGTTCAAAATAATTGGCCACACTATAGCAAGATAAGTAAAATAGATTACCATTGTCAAATAGATTATAGTTGGGTGGCCTGTTGGTCACATGAAAAAGATACAATCGAAATAGAGGTGTATTATGCAGGCAGTCGTGAAAACGCCCCATATTGATATTAATATTAAGGGTGATATACCAAAGAATCTTCTTAAAGTACTAAAAGAAGATTTTGGAAATAAATTGAAACT
>SDBV01005232.1_pt1 | contig 18370 bp, 22 predicted proteins | sample 2277081 | NCBI WGS metagenome assembly SDBV01 (sample SAMN10402039, study PRJNA504765) | marine sediment metagenome | isolation source: marine sediment core GS10_PC15, 223 cmbsf | place: Arctic Ocean: Southern Knipovich Ridge | collected 2010 | reverse complement strand
AAGAAGTAAATCTGTTTTCCGGTCCGCATCTAAAGCGAACCGATCGTGATGCCACTGCCAAGATGCGTGAGCGGCCGCCATGGCTGCCCAATAGAACCTGGCAGTGTGGATAGAACGTCCCGAAGTTGCTTTTTGGGTCTCAAAAAACTGTCGGGAAATCTGTTCGGCTCTTGTATATTCTTGAGTATTGCGTTCTGCAATACGAAAATAAATCATTACGGTGGCCAGATAAATATCATACCCTTGGGGCTGTTTGATATCTGCACTAATAAAAGTCGTGGCCAGACTCATCGTACTTAACGCTTGCTGCTCTAATACTTCTGGCTCACACCCCTCTTTGGTTGTCACATAATTGGCTCCAACAGAACAATCGGCATATAAAGCTACAACTTGATTGTTTTGTTCAACCAAGTCTCCGATAAGAATTGGGGTGGGTGCAATACTAACGCATGCCCCTAAAACTAAAACTGAGGTAAGAAATAAAGACTTAAACCAATTCATAATTACTCCTATACGACGATATCAATAAGCTCTACGAGTTCGTCAAAACCGTCTGAGTTAAATAGGGACCAATCTCGCATGGCAGGAAATAATTCCCTAAGAGCCTCTACCGCAGCTTGAATATTGGCATTTATTTCTGGACGGTGAGAAACCTTCTGTATCTCCTGTTCAATAAGGTATAGGTTGGCTTGCAAGATGTCTCTATTATGGCCACATCGGGTTTTAATGTAATCTTCGTTAACATGAGGATATTTAGCTCGTAACAGTTCAACACTGGTGATAAACGAAAAATCATTGTAAACTTTTTCTAGTTCCCCGATGGCCTCTTCGTTCCAGTTATGCGTCAAGATAAGTTCTCCGTAATGCTTCTTAAGTTCTTCATCCAGCTCAACTGCAACTCGTAACACATTTGGGTCAATTGGAGGAAACTTTATTTGGTCATACTCTCTGGCTAGAGAGATACGTTTCCATATCTGGAATCCTACTTCACCCAAACTTAAAACAGGTACCGCTAAAGATGCGGGGGGAACAAAGGCCAGCACTGCTTTTAAAGCAGCCACCCCCCGTAACAAATTATCATCAGACAAAATCCTAGGCTTGATAACAATGTACTTTTTATCAATCCCAGTGTCTTCTTTTTTAGCGGCTTTAAGAATGGATAATACCGCCCCCATCCAGTCTACCAAACTTAATCTCCTCCAAATATTAGCTAAAACTTGTTTAGTCTTAATCCAAATCTTCATCACTAAGTGAAACGTCGACTCTGATTCCGGCATTCTCGGCCTCATCGCCATCGAGTTTAAGCGTCTTGTCGGCATAATCACGTCCTGCCTTCAGAGCGGCATCCAGAGCTTTATCCATCTTTTCTTTGGTGAGTGTACCAATCTGAATATTGTACTTGTTAACCGCAATCTCGACTGCCTCGTTAAGCATTGAGGTAGCAATGTGATCCCCGACAACTTCGGCGTTATCTACAACCGCGTCAACAATAATATTTCTCTTCTCTTCTCCGGTCAGGTCCGAGCGGAAAGCCACGTTAATAACCATAGGAAGAAGGGCTTGAACCATTTCTTCCAGCTGTTCGTCATGCTTATCCCAAAGGGCCTGAATCCACTTCCAAGCTCTCTCAAAGAACTCTCTTAGTTTCTTGAACATTTTATTCCTCCTTTATTGTTATATCTGTTATTTCAAAAAATATATAGGCTTTAGATATGTTTTCTATCAAAAGCCCTTCTGGGTCTTTAGATAGAAAGTACTTGCCATCGGGGAGGGAAAAAATCCCAACCCGGTCTCCGATGGTGATTTGGTTTTCTAGCACTACGACGTTATGAGGAAGAACTACAAAACCATCTATTTTTTGGAAACTATATGTCTGCCGATTTTGTAATAATTTTGCGCCGACGGGCATCACTTTGTTGCTCCTGTTCTTTTCTCTTTTCGACGAACTTTATAAATTGTTTTTCTCTAGTCGTTATAAAGTCTAATAGATCTAAAAGTCGCGCGCCTCCTTGTCCTGTATATCCAGCAAGGATAAAACCGGTTATGGGATCTTCAACTGTCCAAACCTTGTTGGTCTTGTCTGTCAAAACTACTGGCACACTTTACTCCTTTTTAGAACGTACGAATACGACCAACTCCTAGTCTTTAAATTGACTAGGAGTAAAACGTAGGTATTAATTTACAGAGGGTAAAAGGTTAGATACGATAACAGCATTGTACCCATATTGAATAAGACGATTAATAGCTTGGGAGTCAAGATCGAAATTAAAACCCCCAATTTCAAAGGTGGGAATAACTATTGTCTTGCTCCATTCATCATCAGGCACATGCTGATTATCAACTGCATCTACGAAATATTCTGCAACGATCTTTAAATAGTTCCAGATAAATAACTTGTGGACTTTTACATCTTGGACCATTTTCTTGATAAAATGGTCAGCCCTAGGACGGAGGCATATTACAGGACGGACTTCATCCGAAAAGACGTCCGACATATGAGTATAAAGGCCCCCATCTGTTACGGCCTTTCCCTCCAATTTCAAGTATGGAAAAATGAAAGGAATACTTGAAGACATTCTTACTGCCTTCCAAACAGGCATATCTGGGTGTGTTTCTCGGCTGATAAGTTTTCGTTCTTTGCCGATAATAGTTACGACGGAAATTCGGCAGTCAATCTTGAAATCTTTAAGGGTTGCGTCCCCAAAAAGATTTTGGTAAAATTTATCTAGTTCCTGTCCCGTGTAAACACTGGGGTTTCGCAGGCTCAGGAGGTTCCTGATTTGGAAATCCTTAAACTTAGGGTAAGGAGTTTCGGGGGCCATCTCTCTCATCTCCGGAGTACTCATTCCCAATGCGTATCCGGCTGCGATGATCGCGCCCCCAGAAGTTCCAGCGATTCTATGGATATTATATCCTTTATCTAATATGGCTTCGATGGCGCCAATAAAACACGGCGCGCGCACACCAGAGGAGGAAAGGATTATATCTATATCTTTATTCGCCTTTCTCATTTTGAACAACGACATTCGGCAGGTTCTCCAGTTCCTTTCGATGCTCTTCGGAAATGTCCATATGGGCCAGCTCTAGTCCCCGTTCTGCCAAAGATAAGTTAATATAATTCAATAAACCTTGTGTCAAACGAATTTCTGCGGGCACTATAATACTTGCCTTTTTATCTTTAATCTTACTAATCTTTACTTCGGCCGTAAATCTGATAGGCTGTAGTAATCCCTCTTCTACCATTTTAATTACTTCCTGTTGAACCGAAACCGCCCGTGCCTCGGGCAGTTTCTCCTAGGCTACTAACTTCAATAAAATAACTCTGATAAACCTTATTAACTACCAGTTGTGCAATCCTGTCGCCTTTATTTACAAAGAAAGTTTTTTCTCCGAGATTAGCGAGGATTACTTTCATAGGCCCCCGGTAATCGCTGTCCACAGTACCTGGAGCATTTAATACTGTTATACTGTGATGCAAAGCTAATCCGCTACGAGGACGCACCTGAATCTCATACCCAGTTGGGATGGAAACAGCAAAACCTAAATTAACTGCTCGGACTTGTCCTGGAAAAATATCTATAGTTTCAGTAGAAAAAACATCTGCGCCAGCGGCTCCTTCTGTTTTATATTCTGGCAATACTGCATCTGGCTGTAACCGTAAAAACTTAATCGCAGGCATATTAATTCTCCTATTTAATCTCAAACTTAAAGTCTACATTCTTTTTTGCAGGTTGAGTCTTTTTGAGAGAAGGCTTGGCCTCTTCTGATTTTGTTTTAACCTGCTCTATCTCTATAACTTCCAGTCTAATTATGACACCCCTTGCAATCACATCTCCGGGTAAAAGATTTACTTGTCCTCGTCCTCCATTCTGTAGAGGAATAAGTAATTCTTCATCCCAAGTACTATCGATAACAAAAGGTCCCGGAAATACAGCAATTCCTTTTTCATGTAACTCAGAATGGGCTACTATTTGTAAAATGTATCCCTTTTCTATTTCACGTACAGCTAAACCCGTTCGTACCTTCTTGATTTCGGAAGGCTGAATTATAGCAGGTGCCGAAGAATGAAACGTTAACACATTATCTTCTTTGTCTGGTATGGTTGCATTCTTATTTAAAACTGCTAAAGAAATTTTCATAAAACCCTCTCTGGGGAAAGAAGCCCCGTAACGGGAACTTCTTCCGTAATACTAGAACTTACTTCTTGCCCGAAAGCACAGAAGTAACACCTTCCACCAAACCCTTAGCGCGTCCCAGCATATCTGAAACAAGCCCAAGTCCAGCAGAGGCTAGCTGAGAACCTAGTAGAGCACCAATTGCTAAAGCTAGTGCGTTATCGATGCCATATTGTAGAGCACCGTTAACTAGGCCCATGAGTCCCGTTACGACTTCTTCCATAATAGTACACCTCCTGTTGAGATAGAAAAATTCTCCTATAGGACATGTTTGTTTTAAAGTGAAAATATATTACCGAGGGCACTGCAGGGGCCCCGGCAATTACACTTGTGCTGGGAGGGGCTTTCCCTCCCCAGCTGTAATTATGGTATGATACGCTTACGCGCTTCGACCTGGGTTTCCGCCACCAAGGGTAACTCCAGCCAGAGTTGCATTTCCGGCAGGTAGCTTACCTGATCGGCCAAGACTGACCGTTGCGTTACCAGTGCTGGTTCCTCTAACATCTTGGTTCTGGAAATAACCTCTGCTCCAGTTCATGCCGTTCTGCGATGCAAGCACCGGACCGGCTAGATCAGGGTTAGAGGTCGTCTCTGGACCAAAGCCATTAGCATTAGTATCGAAAATAGAGGCAAGAGTATCAAGATTAACTATTGTTCCGTCGTGTTGTAGTACACCCATTGTTGTTTCCCTCCATACAATGTATATTTTATTTTCTTGGGCCATTGTATTAAACCGTAAGACACGGTCGGGCAGAGCACTGAGGGCTCATCGGACGTGATACGTCCTGTGCCCTGGAGGGCTAACCCAAGATTGCTCTTAGGTCATTTTCGGAAACATTAGGAAGATTGGCTAGATTATTTTCTCCGCTAGCATCTTCCTTGGTTCTAACAGCAGAGTCTCCATAGGGCTCTAGCACCACAGGTCGGGAGCCATCCCAATGTCGTAATACAAGTTCATCGGCAAAGGTGACTAAAGTATTAAGATCTGATTTACCAATTCGGACCAGATAATCTTCCCCAACTGTTGCAAGGATGTCTAGGTCTGCATAAACTTCTTCGCCCATGCTAAGCCTCCTTTCTGGTGAGGGAGGGGGCGGTTAGAGTGATAACCGCCTTGGAGAGCGCCCCAAAAGGCGCGCGTGCCTCCCTCTCATATCTTAATAATAAGTCAAACGAGGTTTTTTGTCAAATACTTTTTGCCAATTATTAATTTTCTGGTGTTTCCGGGGCAGACTGTCTTACGACATTCTCAGCTTGCGGTCTTTGTTGCCCATCTCTAATTAAGTCGAAGGTAACAGTTTCACCCGCTTCTAACTTCTTAAAGCCGGCCATTTCTATTTTGCTATAATGTATAAAAATATCTTGGGACTTGCCACCATCATCAGTTACTTCGGGGGAAACCAGGAAACCATATCCCTTCTTAACATCAAACCACTTTACAACTCCGTCAGTCATGGTTCTAACTCCTAATAATTCTTTTTCGTGGGGTTACTCTCCCACAAGAGAATTATATGATATTTATAGATTTTATTCAGTAAGAATTTCTGGACCATCGTCGGTAATAACTAACATCTCTTCTATGTGTGAGGCCCTGGATTTATCCAGGGTCACGATAGTCCACTTGTCAGGTAAAACGCCGAGACCGACGTTAGTTTTAAGAAGCATCGGCTCCAAGCAAAAAACCATACCAGGCTCCAAATCTATTCCTGATCCGGCTTTTCCAAAATTGGGAACTTGGGGAGGCTCGTGCATTTCTTGCCCAATAGCATGCCCACAAAACTGCATAACATTATAAAAAGGGCTTAGCATTATCGACACTTGAATAGCACTACAAATATCCCCTAATTTATTTCCGACTCGACAAGCATTAATACCGGCCTTTAAAGCCTTTTCAGTTGCCGCTATGAGGTCTTGATCGTCTTTAGCTAGTTCCCCAACCCCAAACAATCTAGCAGCGTCTGCAAACCAGCCATCTATGCTTAGTCCACAATCTATAGAAATAAGGTCCCCTTCTTGTATTACCTCTTCTTCTCTAGGAACCCCATGTACAAGGACATGGTTCCTAGAGAAACAGATGCTTGCAGGAAACGACGGGAGGCCTTTATTGGGCCCATAATTCTTAAAAGCAGGCACGGCCCCGTGATCCCTAATAAACGTTTCTGCCAACTGGTCTAGATGTGTACCTTTAGTTCCAGGTATAGCTTCATCTACTAGCATATCTAAACAATGAGCAAGGATCTTTCCAGATATGCGCATCTTTTCAATTTGTTCAGAAGTCTTAACTACTGCCACTAATTGAGTTCTCCGGGAAAAATAAGGGTAACTTCTGTGAGGCCATCTCTAGAGTTAACAATAACATCCACAGACTCATCCTCACGAGCTAACAAAATTAAGGCCTCTACTAACGCTCGATATTTTACTTTCAACTTTTCATCTTGGTCATCAAAGGGGTTACTATTATCAGATAACTTGATAGGCTCTTCTTTCTTTACCTTCTTGAGTTCGTGCCAAGCTATATACCATTGCGCTACTTCCGGCGCATATCTAACAGCTTGGCTCTGCCACTTTCGAGGAAGGGCCTTGATGTGTGCAATTGCTTTATCATGTCCGCCGTACTTTACTACTAGGGCCGCGGGACGACCACCAGAATTATAGAAAGTTAACACGGCTTCTAATTGAACTTTCTTATCGTCAACAGCGGGGTACTTTTTATTGAATAACCACCATAAAAAAGCACAAATAGCTTTAATGCCCTTGTCAGGATCGTCTGCGTCCTGCTTCTTAAACTTCGCTAGATCTGCGGCTAGCGGGTTCATGGCAGCAACTTCCTGAACTTGTCTTGCTCCTATCCCAGTAAACTGCCCATATCCAAAAGCTCCGGTCGGGCTGGTGGCTTCGGCAACAAATCGGGACTCTTGTGTGATTAAAGCCCGCACTAGATTGGGATCTAATGAAAAGAGATCTGCATATTCTTCAATGAAATTACTTACAGCTTTCTCAAGCTTTAGACTGGTTTCTGATATCCTTACCATTTACCTCTCCCTAGGATTACTTTCTGATATATAACTTGGAGTAACGCTCCTGAATTCGGCTTTGCGTTGCAGCTCTTTAATACTCCGGGCCCCACCAAGAGTCAGCCCAGCCCGAATTCCTCCCAAAAACTTATCAATAAGGTCTTGGGCGGAACCTGATACAGGTGCCCAAAAATCAGTACCCTCTGCAACGGTCTTTTCTTTTAGACCTCCGTAGTACTCATCTTGGAAATCTTTACTAGCTTGTCCTCGATACTTGGCTTCAAAAGGCGCCCTATTGCTATGCGCGTACACAGGCTCTGTGCCATGGTTACACTCATGCTGCGGAAGCTCAAACTTTTCGATACTCCTCTTTGTAGCAGCACTCTCTTCCGTTAAGGAGAATAACTTACCAAGCATAACAGTAGAAGCCCCTGCAGCCAAAGCTATAACTACATCATCTGATCTACGAATGCCCCCATCCGCGATGAGCGGTATTCTCATCTTTTCTGCCGCTCGGGCACATTCTTGGATAGCGGTAAATTGCGGTACCCCAAATCCAGTGACGGTTCTGGTGGTACAAGCGGCGCCTGGACCAATCCCTACCTTTACAGCATCCGCACCATGGGAAGCAAGCTCATGGTATCCGAGATAGGTACATACGTTTCCTGCAATGACTTGTAGCGTAGGATATTGTTTTTTCAAGAGTTCAATCATTCGATACATTCTATCTGAATGCCCATGGGCTACATCAATACAAACACCTGCGGGGCCTTGATCTAAGACAGCAAAAAGCTTAGAGGATTCCTTGAGACCACACGATACAAAAGTCTTATCTCCAAATCTCTGGACCCATTTTATTTGTGTATCAATATCAGTAAACCTGTGGAAAATAGGTATACCGCCGTTTGCAATTATAAGTTCAGCCAGTTCAGGTCCCATAACTGAATCCATGTTAGCAGGAACAAGAGGCATCCCAACGTTAATATCTTTAGTAAGCCATGTGCTAAGATCTGGCTCAGTGCGGGAGGGCACGTTATTGAATTGGGGTACCAAAGCAATATCGTCAAAGGTTAATGCGGGTGTAGATAAATCCATTATCTTTTTCCTTTAATGTTTAAAGAACGCATCCTTAAATATAACTTTTCTCGTTGCTTTAAGAAAGCCAGCGGTACTTTATTACCGCTCCCTGTTTTGGCACGAGGCCGCTCTGCAAACTGCCTTGCAACTTTTACATGTCTTTTCTTTGTGGTCATGTAATTTTCTGTCTTATCCAAAACTGCCATGGCCTGATTACTATAAATTACCCACTCATAAACAGGTTTCCAATTGTTTCCTTTTAAATGATTTGGGGTTGTCCGTACATGTCCCACCTTAAATATATCTTCTAATCTTTGCACTGTAGGTTTGTGGGTCATTCCGACCGCAACTCGTAACCTATGTTGCGTAGATAAATTACCTGGCCGCTCTTCTTTTATTATACAGACGGAGCCTTCTCCATCAATAATACCGGCTGCCCAAGCTAAATCTGTTTGTTTCATTGTACTTCTTTTCTTGGGCTCCACTTGTTTTTTAAGAAGTCGCGGGAGCAAAACGACTCCCTATGCTATACGTCGTATTCTTTCCGAAGCGCGACGACCCTACGTTTTGCTTTTTCAAGATTTCGTGACGTTTTGATAGGGCAACATTCGGGAACAAATTCTATAATTATGGTAAGCACGGCCTGTTCCTGTTGAATTTCCGTACCAGCACATGTTACCTCATGCTGGGACAGAGGGGCGAGTATTTTACAACTTGACGAGAACATATCGTTCTCCTTAGCCCATATATTCGTCCCTCGGCCGAGTCCTGGGCGGGCTTCACCCAAGAAGGCCGCGGCCTTACTTATTGTTTCTCCGAAAGTTTACCAAACTTGGTCTTACCAGCAAGAGCGTTGGCTGCTGCTCTTCTAACTGTGGAATCATTTATATTTTCGAGAATATGTAGATGTACTTTAAAAGGATCTTCCCTCAATTCTTCATCCCACGCCTCCCATAACCAATCTGTTGCTTTATCTACTTGTTCCATGGCACGGGTTGTATTATAGACATCTGCCACTCTGACATTTCTAATTCTTTCAGAAGTCAAACCCTTTTCCATAAAATCTTGGAATGCCCCTTTAAGTGCTTTTTTAGTTTGCGAAAAGCGTTCTTCATCTGTAGCAGTTTTTATGTGTAAGAAATAGTTCTGAGGAATATCAGCATAGATGTCAGCATTAGCACCATAACATAGTCCGCGTCGTTCTCTAAGTTCTTCAAACAGATATTGGCTTAGACAACTAGAAGCCAGATCTAAAGCTACTTTTCCTACTCGAGTTCTAGGTATATTTACAGGCTTTAATAATTGTACTTTTGTTTGTTCTAATTGCTTCTTTGTTTTAGAAATGGGTTTATAATTAAAGTTAAAAGAAAACCCGTTCCGTTTGGGAGGTTTTTGAAGTCGAAGCCTATCATATTTATTTACTACCTGAAGCACTTGTGTTTCTGTAAGATCGCCTGCAATACAAAAGACTACGTTGCTTCCACAATAATAACGATCATAGAAACTTTTTAAATCCGCCATGGTGGCACGTTTGATATTTTTTACAGTTCCACAAATAGGATGATATTTAGAACCTAGTCCCTGTCCATAAATTTCTTCTTCAAGAGATAGCTCAGCGTCATCCTCATAGCCTTGGATTTCGGAAATAACTGCGCCTTTTTCAATTTCTTCCCACCGCTCTACTGGGAAAATAGGATTGTACATCATGTCGGCAAGAACCTCGTACCCTTCTTGCCAATGTTTCTTCAAGCAGGTTACCAGATAATATGTTCGGTCGTGCCAGGTATAGGCGTTGTACCATGCTCCTATCTTTTCCCAATCACGATTTATCTCTAACCACTTTCTTTTATCTGTTCCTGCGAATAACATATGTTCCAAAGCGTGACATAATCCTTCATCTTCTGGACGAACCTCGTCAATAGCCCCACAACGGATATAGTATTTCATGTCAACACGGCCACTTTTCATTGGCCGGAATAAAACTGTTACACCAGAATTAGCTTTTAAAATTCTCACAGGAAATCTCCTTACTTATTAAAGATAAGACAAAATTCTATTAATTGCTAGTGACCTCTACGTTAATTCCGCCGCCACCGCCAGAAGGCTTACGTTGTCCCTTTCGACGTTCCTGGATTGACGCAAAGCGTTCGTCCTTAATCTTTCTTTGGTGTTCCTTTTGTTCCTTAAATTCCTTGGCATACTTTTTGCGTTCTTCTTTGGTAGGCTCAATTCTGCGAACTGATTCTACCTTGTCAGGGGCATATACTTTAACCATGTTATTTCCTCCATTTTCTTGTTAATCATTGTTTACTTTATATGAAGTACATTTAGAGGTGTTCTCACTCTAATCCACGTCCACTTCGGCCGTCCAGGCGAAGCCAATCGAGAACGCGCCGGCAGGCATGCCGGCGGCGAACGCCTGGATGCCGAAGCCAGTTTCACCCTTGCGTTGAACGGTGAAGTCGGATTCGCCGTTTGTCCCTACCGCCGCATTACTGACGGTGGTGACCCGGGCCGCAGTGCCCCCTGCGTCGTAGATGGTAACAGTGGGGTTCGCGGCCTTCCTCGTATTGAAGCCCGTTCTAGACTCGATACCGAGACCGTCTCCGTACAGGACATGATTTTCCATGCCCGCGCTGGCGTCTCCTATGTTTGTTCCGGGGGCGACAGACAGATCGTAGCTCTTCTCGTACCAGCGCTGAACCTGCGCGAAGTCCACGCTCTCCTCGAGCGGCTGGTAGGGCAGCACTAGTGGGCCTACGTTGAGCTGAGCTTGGTGAATCTCCAGGTCGCCGCTCTGAACGAAGTTGAACGCGAAGCCGTCTGCCGCATCATTGCCCGCATTGTGGATGCTCACGATCAGGCTGGAGAGCAAGGAGGAAAGTGTGACGTTCTCAAGGGTCACCAACTGAGTGGTACTGCCAGGTATAATCGTGGTACTAACAACGGTGCTCCCAGGAGGACCCTGGACCTTCAGACCGAGACCGTGATCCGACCCAGAGAGGTTACGGACCAGCACCGAGAGCGAGACCGTCTTTCCACGGAACAGCTTGAAGTCCTGGACCTTCTGCTGGACAGACATCGACGTGGTGTTGTTGTTGCCCCCGCTGATCTGGTGCTCAAAGCGAAGCCCGTTCACGGTTCCAACCGGGTTCGGAAGTGTCAGATGGTCTATGTCGATCGTCCCGGGCGTGCCGGTACGAATGACCTTCCAGCGATCCAGAGTCATGGTGCCGGTAGACGGGTTCGCGAAGATCCCGCCGGCCGCGACCCGCTGCGCGAACCGGAACTCCGCGTTCACGAGGGCCTGGCGGAAGACTCCAACAGGAAGGAGATCAGCATAGTCGTCCGCCACAGCCGTAACACCGCCGGTGCGTCCAAAGACAGACTGTACCGGGGCTGCGGCCGCAGCTTGGGCCGTAGTGGTTTTCTCTGAATCCAGCTCGTTGAGTGCCGCTTGGACGGTCGTACCAGCAATGTTGCCGGCGGGGGTGTTGTCAATTTGGACAGCGTCATAGTCGTTGGAGGCAGCGGCGACGATCCCTGTGCGACCAAAGACAGACTGGACGGGAGCTTCGCCCACGGAGATCTTGGCCGCGTTAAGAAGGTCTATCTGAGATTGAGTGGCTACTGAATCCCCAGAAATTCGAATCTCATTTGGGAAGATATGAGTAGTACCGGAGCCAACAGTTATTCCCTCGGTAAAGGTACCAGAAGCTGCGGTAACGGTTCCACTAACAACAAGATCACCAGTAATATCAACATCACCTGAATTCCTTGCAATGCTCATTCGTGGCACATCTACACCACTTTGACTTGAAATGAAAGTCAAAAAAGCACTTGAATTTAATTCTCCTGATCCTTCGATTTTCCAACCAAATAGAGAACCATTAAGGTTTTTAAAAAGATGAATTCCTTGAGTAACATCTTCATTGACAGAAATAGAAGAATCAACTCTAATAATACTAGGTGTGTTTCCTGTAATAACAGTATGAAGTTGTTGTTGTGGAGCTGTTGTTCCTATACTAACATTTCCGCCGACAGTTAAATCAGTACTAAAATTTCCACTACCTACAACATCGAGGTCAAAGTCTGGAGAAGAATTGCCAATGCCAACGTTTCCAGTATCTGTCTTGATAGAAATGAACTGGGTACCGCCATCAAAACTCGCTATAGTAAAAAGGTTGATGTCTTCGCGGGTCCTAATCGAAGCAATGTCAATTTCATTTTGTTGGAAAAGCATAAAGGGGCCTTGGTCCCCAAATCTATTAAAATTAAGCCCGCCCGAAATAGCAGTTACACCAATTCCTATACCGTTGTTGATATCTATACTTCCACTGACATTCACATTACCACGGACATCTAATTCCTGAATTGGGGTTGTTGTTCCAATGCCCACTTTGCCGTCTCTTAAGGACATTGTATCAACGAAAGAGGGGCCTCCTGCGATGGTCTGAAAGGACATGGTAGCAGACGCAAAGGCAGGAGATGTGTTGAAGGCTTTGATTCTTCCTGTCGGAGCAACACCAACACCCGCAGCATGGGCTTTGAATTCTAAGGTCGCAAAAGTAGCATTGGCACTGATGCCGCCTGCTTCAATTACCACCTGACTGGTGTCAGGATCGGTATTGTTGCTTTGCAGGTGCAAAAGGTTTTGGGGGCTCGTTGTGCCGATGCCGACTATTCCGGTGGCCGTTAAATCTCCGGTTTGAACGGGTTTACTTGAAGTGCTGGCGATAGTTCCGTCCCCGTTGTCGTAAGCCTCTTGGAGAGTGACGGAGGAATCTATAGAATCAATCGAAGACTGAAGGGAACCAGAAGCAGAGGTAAACTCTGTACGAAATCCTTGAATTTCAATAGTATTAGAACCAGATACAATAGTGATGCCGTTAGTCCCAACAAGGGGGTTGTCTTCTATTCCGGAGACCGCCACATTTAGTCTTTGAACTACAGTCTCTCCAATATAGATATAGACATCGACGGTACCGCCATCTAGGCCTAAATCATCTTCAGAAGTTACCGTGGTATTGAAATAGTCGAAAAACCAATCTTCCGTAGAAGTAGCTGGCACCAGAACACCGTTGTTCTCTAATCGAACAGCGTATCCGGTAGTTACCAAAGAGGTTGCCGGAGAACCGCCCCCTACAACTCCTGGAGAAATAGCGAATGTATGGTCTGAAATGAAATCCCCAACAGCGCCTGCTCCGAAGAATCCATTATATCCCGTGGGAAACTTTGCCCTATATGCATCACCGTTGGAAGTTACATCTAATTCTAAATCCGCAGCAACAAATTCTATCACTCCTAAACCGCTGGCTACTACCGGGTCAGAGTTTACTTCCTCCCCGATAATCTGGTTAGCGGCCATTAACACCTGAGAAGCTAAAGGTTCATTAGCGGGTTCTTTAGAGTTACTAGTATGTGCTGAGCCTTGTAGTTTCTTAAAGGCTGCTTTGAAAAATGTCTCATCTTGAAATGCCATTTAGCTGGCTCCCCACACAATTGATATCGATGTTAGGTTTCCAGTCCACCCCGCGCCGACTGTTAATCTGAAATACATCTTGTCAAAAGAATTCGCTGTTGATTTTGTTCCTATGGTACAGCCAAGGTTAGTTGTAGGAATAGTTTGATCGTTACCTAAAGATGCTGAAAAACACCCATCCCCATCGTTGAAATTACCTTCAATAAAGGCCAATGTAACGTCCAACCAGCCGGTCTCACTTGGGGCACGTAAAGATATCCTTACATTGTTGTTATTAGTTCCCAATGTAGCAGCCTCAGCAATGAGTGTTGCGGAACCTTGTACAGTAAGCCGGAAATTTGCTGTCCCCGAGTCGTTGAAGAAGAACCCATAGAAAAAACGAGTTCCTCCAGCAGAAGAATAGTTTGGATTGCCCCCTGGTCCGTTTGTTATAGTGGAGAAATTAGTTACGGGATAGATTAGTTGGCTATTGAAAACCTGGAGACCGTCGTTGTGCCCTGCATCGGCTCCAACAAGGCTTTGGGTAGAATCCCAAGTTGCACCCAAGTCGGTAGCAAAATTCTCATCACTGGAAATCCGACGATTCTCATCGTCGAAACCGGTTAGTAGATCTGTAGAGGTTGAGGAAGCATTGTCCATTAGAATACCGGCAATACTATCTCCTAAAGATCCAGGAGAACTTTGCACAGTTCTTAATACATTGGTTGAAACAGCGATAGAACCATCAAGAATCCTAGTAGTATTAATAGTTACTGATTCGTTAGTTATAGCAGTGTTCTGCCCTTCATTGCCTGCCGTCGCTGCCAGTGACTTGTTAGCTATGTTTGCGAGACTAGTCTCGCTGAAGCTAATAGGGGTGCCGGTACGATAAGTATTTCTTTGCGCATTCTGAATGGTAATGTCATATTGGGCAGTACCGCCTGTATGGTAGTTTACTCCAGAAAGGTTCTTGGACCCGGTCATGTTTAGAGTGTCTAGGTTCTCTGCAGTGTAGGAGGTAGCAGTGGTGTTGTCATCTACTAACCAGCCTAAGGTATTGGTTTGAATAGTTCCGGTAACTACCACATGTTTCACTTGGATACTATTGTAACCGTTAGGCTGGTCTGCTACCACAACCGTCCAGGTGCCTGTTCTAAACTTTCGAGACTCAAACGGGTCTCCACTTTCAAACTGTACGGAAACAGCAGCACTGAGTGTAAATCCGCTTCCGTTAGCATTAGTTGTGGCTCCTGATACAAAAGTAGAAAGATCTTCACTGTGAATAACATTTCCAGCGACCAGTAGCTGCAAAGTACCTTTATCAGCTTCTCCGAAGGAATTATCAGGAAATGCAAAGGAATGGGCCGTAACATCATCGTTTAGAATTCCCACAAAGGAAGCCGCGCCAGAAGCCACTACTCCATTCTCATCGCCAGAGGCGGAGAAGGTTGTATCTAATCCATCTGCCGGCAAATTTATATATCCTGAAATAGGCTGAGCTGAATTCCAAGTATTTTTTCCTGCAGGTCCCGAAGCACTGGTAGCAGAAACATTATCCAACGCAGGTGCGGCGGGCGGTGTCAGAGAGTTTAATATATTATTTATCTCGTCATCCCCGGCAGTTACTTCATTCTGTAAATGGCCACTAACAGTAGCAAGATCAGATATTTTAGCGGCTCTATCATCTGCACCTATAAATATATCTTGGTCAGTAATAACTAGTGTCCCAGTCCCAACTGTTAATCCCTCAGTAAAAGTACCAGTGACTGCTACGAATTCTCCCGTGCCTGAAAAAACTACTGGCTTTCCGCCGGCTGTGGTAATTATTCCATCACTGTTGTCGTAGGCTTCTTGTAAAGTGACGGAAGTATCTATTCCGTCAATTTGAGTTTGAACATTATCTATCTGAGATTGGGTAGCGATGGAATCCCCGGAAACGTCCGGCCTTAAAGTAAACGTCCCTGAAGTTGCGGTAATATCTCCACTGAAAGTTCCATCTCCGACTACAGTAAGTTTAGAGCCAGGAAGTGTATTCCCTATACCTATGTTGCCTGCGAGAGTTATACTTATTCTTTCAGAATTATCAGTAAATACACCTATTCGACCAGAATTGTTAACATTTCCCTCTATAAAATTATTTCCTGCGCCTCCAGTAAATTTAATTTTTGCCCCTTGTTGAAACTGTAATAAGCTAGAATTGTCCATAATCAAACCAGTTAGCGTTCCTACGTTTGTTAATGAACTATTAACTATACTACTTCCAAGCGTTGTTGACGACAAAACCTGTATGCCGCCTATATTATAATCTATCAATGTATTAACATCACCACTAAACACGCCGCTACCACTAGCAGTAAGCTCTCCAATCCGAATCTCGTCCGGGAATATATAAGTAGTTCCGTCCCCGATAGTAAGTCCGGTAGTAAAGGTTCCTGTTACTGCCGTTAAGTCTCCTGTTCCCGTAAGATCTAGAGGCTTGCCTCCCGTAGTGGAAATGGTACCACCACCGTTGTCGTAGGCTTCTTGGAGGGTGACGGAGGAATCTATCCCGTCGATCTGAGTCTGGAGAGTTCCGCTGGCGCTGACGAACTCGGTACGGAATCCAGTAACTGTAACAATAGAACTGCCGTCGTCCCCGACTGTCAGCCCGTCTGCTCCGGCTAGGATCAGAGTTCCTGCAAGCGAGTTGAGGCTATCTACGTCTGAGCCTTCTACTGCGTCTATCTGGGCCTGAAGGGAACCGGACGCGGCTACGAACTCGGTGCGGAAGCCCGCCACTGTCACGACCGAATTACCATCATCTCCGACCGTAACCCCGTCCGCTCCCGTGAGGGTCAGGATTCCTGCGAGGGAGTTCAGGCTATCTACATCCGAAGCTTCTACAGCGTCCAGCTGTGTCTGTAGGGAGCCCGAAATAGTATCCACATAGTCTTTTCTGGTTAGGTGGGATGGGATTGTAGGTACGGATCCTGAGGTCGAGACATTAGTTATAAAAGACCTAGAGCCGTCTGTAAGTATATATTGCGTGTGATCATCCGAATCTAAACTAGCAAGAGAACTATGAACTAAAGCCCCGTCCAAGGTTGTGCCACTACTGAGTATAAACCCTATAAGAGAAAGATCAGCTAGCCCCACATCTGCAAATAAAGAATTATCAGCCAGGCCTATGTAGACTTTTACAATATCAGTGGGTTTTGTCACGTTTTCTCTTTCCTTAAACTGGGTATTTATTTTCCAAATCTATTTTAACTGCCTGGGGAGGCCTTGCTTTGAATTACTTCTAAATTTTATTTTAGAAGGCCTGGCAGAACTCTTTTGCCCTGACTTAATTTTAAATTTTATTTTAGAAGGTCTGGCAGAACTCTCTTGCCCTGAATTACTTCTAAATTTTATTTTAGAAGGTCTGGGCTGTTTGGTAGAAACTTCTTCAGGCGTGGTGGGTTTAAATTGGGCTCTTTTTGGCGTTGGAATTATTTTATTTATAATTACTTTCTTTGGAACTACTTTCTCTAAAACTATTCTCGGAGGGCTAGGCTTAATTCTTTTAGGCTTTTCTTTTATAGTAACGATAGAAAAACGATTTCCTTTCAATACACACTTCAATCTTTCAGATTTTACTATTTCTCCATCTTCTTCGTATACTTTGTATATCTCTACAATCTCATTCTCATTGGTTCTAAAACAATCCGAAAGCTCTTTTATATTAGTAACAAATTCTATAACTATATCATTTTCTTTTTTTATTCTTATTTCATATTGTAACTTGGAGAGGGACATTCATTACTCCATGGAAACAGCTGGTGTCCATTTTCTTGTTAATCTTTCTCTACAACTTTTAAAATATTATCTATTCCTCATTAGGTCGGCTCATCTACCACAATATTAGCATTGTTAATGTTACGTTCTTTATTCAGATCAAAAGGAGATCCAGTAATAGTGGTCGTGAAATCTTTTCCAATATTTATGGGGTCATCTCCCGGCCGCCAATAATGTTGCAAGGTTCCTGACGATGTATAGGTACCGGAGGTAAGCGTTAAGTCTGTTGCAAATCCCCCACTAACTACTGTACCCAGCTCTTCAGCAGTTATCAAAGAGTTCCACATACCAAAGTGTCCTACAGTACCGCTAAAAGTGGCTCGATCTCCCGTCACTGTAGAACCATAGAAGATTTTTCTTGAGGAATCTAACATAGTTCCGGAAACATTTACAAAAACTACTCCTGTGGTGGTTAGGAGTGCATTCTTGAAGGCCTCTAAATTTGTTCCATCCCATTCGATTGCGGTGTGAGTCCACTCCTCTGTCCGGAACCAATCTGGCCAACTATAATGTTTGATGATTGTTCCATTTTTATCCTTAATAAGGACTCGTATTTCGGAAGGACTTTTACCAAAGACCTTTCTTTCTTCCGAAACAGGGGTGATAGAAATTCTTATTTCGTTCTGATCATCTTTTCCTCCCACAGAAAAGATAATTGCGTGTTCTTTATAATTTCGGGGCTTGATCCAAAAAGCCAACGTCCATAAGTTAAAGATGCGTAAATTAAATTGTACAAGATTATAGATTCCATCGTTAAACTTGCCTTCGTTGTAAATACTTAATTCTGTGCCTGAAAGATCTTCAGTGCGTGCAAGGTATTGTCCTTT
>SDBV01005231.1_pt1 | contig 18372 bp, 20 predicted proteins | sample 2277081 | NCBI WGS metagenome assembly SDBV01 (sample SAMN10402039, study PRJNA504765) | marine sediment metagenome | isolation source: marine sediment core GS10_PC15, 223 cmbsf | place: Arctic Ocean: Southern Knipovich Ridge | collected 2010 | reverse complement strand
GGCACCGTACCGCAACGCCACGCGGACGACGGTGGCGCCGACGGGAACGATCTCGATCATCGCCGACGCATCGTCCGGCATCGAGCCACTGTTCGCGCTCGCCTTCACGCGCCGCCACTACCTCGACGGCGACGACCCATCGCGGCTCACCGAGCTGACCGAGGTGAACAATCACTTCCTGCGCGCCGCTGAAGCGGGCGGCTTCTACAGCGACGAGCTGATCGCGCACCTGGCGCAGGGCGGCACGATCGCGGCCTGGAACGAAACGGCGGAAGACGGCGCGAAGGTGCCGGAGGAGGCGCAGAGGCTGTTCGTCTCAGCGCACGAGATCACGCCTGAGTGGCACGTGCGCATGCAGGCGGCGTTCCAGAGGCACACCGATAACGCCGTCTCGAAGACGATCAACTTCCCGGCGACGGCGACAGAGGCCGACGTGGCGTCCGCCTACTGGCTCGCCTACCGCGAAGGCTGCAAGGGGATCACGATCTACCGCGACGGCTCCCGCGACTTCTCGGTGCTTTCGCACTCGACGGCGAACGTGAAGGGGCCGGAGCAGGAGACGCAGCCGGCGCTCGACGAGATCGAGGGCAAGATCACGTCGATCGAGCGGCCGCGCCCGTACCGCCAGCACCTGCCGGACGAGCGGCGCTCGTTGACGCACAAGTTCCGCGTGGCCGACCACGAAGGCTACGTCACGTGCGGCCTTTACGAGGACGGGCGCCCCGGCGAGATCTTCGTCAAGATATCGAAGGAGGGCTCGATGGTCTCGGGCCTGATGGACGCGGTGGCGCTGCTGACGTCGGTGACGTTGCAGTACGGCGTGCCGATAGAGGACCTGGCGCGGAAGCTCAAGAACACGCGCTTCGAACCCTACGGGACGACGGGCAACCCGGAGATCCCCTGGGCGACGAGCCTCGTCGACTACATCTTCCGCTGGCTGGAGCTGAAGTTTTCGGCGAGCGAGGTCGCTTACACCGACAACCCGCCACGTGCCGCGCACACGGAGGAGCCGACGGGCATGGGCTGCCCGGAGTGCGGCGCGCTGCTCGCGTACCAGGAGGGCTGCATGGTGTGCCGGGCGTGCGGGTTCAACAGGTGCGGGTAAGCCCGCGCTCCCTGCTACACTCCAACTCATGAAAGTTCACCGGACGCCTGAGGCGGCCGCCGGGGACGGCGGGACGAAGTACTTCGTTGGTGGTGGCGTGAACGTGCAGGAGATTGTGAGCCCCGACGACGGGCTCGACATCATCCTCGTGCGCTTCGCGCCGGGCGCGCGGACGTACCTGCACACGCACGCGGTGCCGCAGGTGCTGCACTGCGTCGAGGGGCGCGGCATCCTGGCCACGAAGTCGGAGCAGAACCTCGTCGAGGCGGGCGACATCGTCCACGTTCCGGCGGGCGAGGAGCACTGGCACGGCGCCGCCGGAGACTCGCACTTCGTCCACCTCTCGATCCGGCCGCCGGGCAAGTCGACGTGGACCAGGGTCGACCCGCTGGGCTAGCGCTTCTCGTTCGCCGCCGCGCGTCGTATACTCCGCTTCGTCCCGCCCGAACAGAAGACTCCGGCAAGGAGGCCCCGATGATCACAGTACTCGCCCGCTTCGAGATGCTAGAAGGCAAGGAGATCGAAGTGGTGGAAGCCGTCCGCAAGATGGCCGCCGCGGTCAAGGCGAACGAGCCCGGCTGCCTCGTCTACACCGCATCGCGCGGCAAGGTGAACGGCAGGGAGCTCTACTTCTTCGAGATCTACGAGGATGAGAAGGCGTTTCAGGACCACGCCCGGACCGACCACATGCGCGCGATGCAGGTGGCGATGAACGGCTGCATTGACAACAGCTCGTTCAACGTCGAATCGCTGGACGAGGTCGGCGGCTTCGTTCGGGACAAGATGGATCTCGGATGATTACCGTGACGGCCGAGTTCCGCATCAGCGAGGGCAAAGAGGCGGAGGCGCTGGCAGCTATCGAGAAGCTGGTGGCCGGCGTGAACCGGGACGAGCCCGGCGCGCTGACGTACGCATGGCACCGCGACCTCAAGGACTCGTCGCAGATTTTGGTCTACGAGGTGTACGCCGACGAAGAGGCGACGACGGTTCACCGCGCCTCGGAGCACCTGGCGGAGTTCCAGAAGGCGTTCGCGGACGGCGTCTTCGACCCGGGCTCCGTGAAGATATCGCGCTTCGAGCGGTTCGCGGCGATCGACCGCTAGGCTTCGAGCCGTGCCTCGACGCCCAACGAGCGCGCAAGGTCTTCGGTGAACTCGCGCCACTCGGCCGGGTCGGCCCAGCCCTCGAAGCCGGTGTAGGAGGCGACGGGCACGCGCTCTTCCTCGGGCCCGATCACGGCGACGACGGCGAACGTCTCCTGCGGCCCCTTCAATTCGTACGTCAGCTCCAGGTGGCGGATGTCTGAAGTGCTGTATGAGCGCTTCTCCCGCCCCAGGAGGCGCTTACGGCGTGATACCCGTACCTCACCCGTAATCTCGTCCAGAATGACGTCTGAACGGCCGCTCGTGGCTCTCAGGCGGCCCATCTCATCGCGCTGGGGGAGGTTGCCGCCGCTGCGGCCCGTCGGCGCGCCCTCGTGCTGTACCTCGAGACCGTAGGTGGATGCGATCGCCTCGGCGATCTGCCCCGCGCAGTCGCGGTCAAGCTCGTTAACGGTGAGATCGCCGCCACCCTCATACTCGGCGACGACACGCGAAAGGCCCGCCGGCATGGGAGCGCCGCCGGTGTGCGCCTGCATCGGCGCCTGCGACCAGCGGTGCCAGGTGACGGAGCGCACCGACGGCAGCCGCTCGACGGCGTCCGGCTCGTCGGCGTGTCCCTTGCCCTTTCGCGGGAAGTGGCGAAGCTCGCGGAGGACGTCGTCCCAGGCCCAATCGCCGCAGAGGATCTCGCGCTCGTCCAGCACAGCGCTACAAGGGTTGACGCTCGAAGTTGCGACGGACCCAGGCGCCGTCAGGATAAGCGGCCGTCGGGATCGCGGCGTCCTCGATCGTGGCGACAGTTGCCGCGCCGCCGCCGCGGACGTAGTTGAGGCAGTCGCCGGGCGACTCCCACGTCGTAATCTGCGCGAAGGCGCCGGGCTCGTCGGTGCTCCAGAGGTACTCCACCGAGACGAAGCCGGCCTCGCCATCGAGCACGGCCTTGAGTTTGGGCAGGACAGCCTCGAGCGCCGACCGCCATCGGGAACGGTCGGTGATCCGGGTCTTGCGGGTTAGTATCGAGACGACCATGCGCAGCGCACTCCGATGCGCCGATTATGCCCGAAGAGCTAGGCTGCGTGCCAGAACCTGCGCACGGCGTAAGTATCCGGCTGGCCCTGCTTTTCCCAGTGCGCCGTCATGGCGTGCTCGATATCAAACTCGAAGAGCCAGTCGCTATCGTGAACTGTGTGCCCGGCAGACTCCGTGATGAGATCGCGCGTTTTCTGGTCCTCGATGAATGTGACGCTGCCGGTAATGTAGAACTCCTCATCGCGCTTACCGGGTAGCGCGTGCATCGCGTAGCGGCGATCGCGCTTCAGGTCGTGGCGCTTGGGTGAGTTCTCGTTGACGGCGACGAACATGCGCCCGTTGCCAATGATCGGGCAGATCGGGTGCACACGGGGCGCGCCGTCCTTGCGCACGGTCGCCAGGTAGGTAATCGGAATCCAGTCCAGTAGCGTCGTCAGGGCCTTCGCCATGTCCGGTTCGGCCCGTGTGAATTCGCCCCAGCCAGCCATCGTTAGATCTCCTCTCCCAGATCGAACAGGTCGCGGTGAGGTCACGATAGGACGCGCCCCCTGACAACGGCCTGTCAGTAGCGTTCAGGCGTCAGGATATCGCCGGACGAGCGCCTTCGCTTCCTGGCGCAGCCGCTGCACGAGATCCGGCGGCGAGAGCACGCGGGCGGCGGCGCCACGGCTGAATATCCACGGCAGGAGACGCGGTACGTCGCGCACGCGGAAGGTAAAGACAACGCCGCCGTCGGCCGCTTCCTCGGAGACGAAGCCGAACGCCAGCTCCTCGCGCGCCCAGCGGGCCGCCGGCTCCGAGACCCAGATGCGCACCTCAGTCTCCGTTTCGCCCGGATCGTAGCCATCGTCAATCGCCCGCCGCACGAACGTCTCGTCGAGCAGATCGGCGGACTCGATGCGGCTCGCCCGGAAGTCGCGCACGTCCTCGCGCAGGCGGCAGTAGCCGATAAGGTGCCAGTCGCCGCTATAGAAGACCAGCGAGTGCGCCTCCACATCCCGCTCCGTCACCCGGTCAGGCTCATAAGAGTGGTAGCAGAGCCTGACGACGCGGTCGCCGACGACGGCCTCCTGCAAGAGTGGGAGGTGCGGGGACAGCTCGCCGGCGACCTGGGGAGAGGCGCGGATGCGCTGGCGCAGGCGGACTACCTCCTCGCGCGGGCCGGGGAGCAGCACGGCGTCGACCTTGGCGGCGGCCGATCGTGCGGCGTCGCGCTGCGCCATCGTGCCGAGGCCGAGCGCGAGGTCGAGGCCGAACAGGATCTGGACGGCTTCCTCGGCGGCGAAGGCGATCGGCGGCAAATGATAGCCAGGGACGAGACGGTAGCCCTCACCAGGCATCGAGGCGACGGGCACGCCGGCCTGGCAGAGGGCGTCGATGTCTCGGTAGATCGTCCGCACCGAGCACTCGCAGTCTTGCGCGAGGTCGGACGCGCGAACGGGGGTCTCCTCACGGAGGCGCATGAGGATGAGCAGGCGGCGATCCATCTGCTTCACGGCTCAGCCAGTATACTCGGCGTGTGAACGGGGAGACGATAGCGGCGCGGCTGACGCAGGTGCGCGACCGCATCGCCGCCGCCTGCGAGCGAAGCGGCCGTTCGCCCGAAGAGGTAACGTTGATCGCCGTGAGCAAAGGGTTCGGAGCCGCCGCCGTTCGCGAAGCCGCCGCGGCCGGCCTGACCGACATCGGCGAGAACCGCGTGCAGGAGGCGGCGGACAAGCGGCCCGGTCTGGACGACGTCAGCGGAGTCACGTGGCACATGATCGGCCACCTGCAGACGAACAAGGTGAAGGCGGCGCTGGGCCTCTTTGATATAATCCACTCCGTAGACTCGCTCCGCCTTGCGGAAGCGATATCCAGTCGGGCACTATCAGACGTGCCCGTTTTTCTTGAAGTGAATGTTTCGCAAGAACCCACGAAGACCGGCTTCGCAATCGACGAAGTCTCCGACGCCTACCGCGCCGCACGGCTTCTGCGCCTCGACATCCTTGGCCTGATGACGATTGCACCGCTGGCGGACCGGGACGAGGACGTCCGCCCCATCTTCCGCGAGTTGCGCCAGACGGCGCACGGACTGGGCCTGGAGCAGCTCTCGATGGGGATGACGAACGACTACGAGATCGCCATCGAAGAGGGTGCGACGCACGTGCGCATCGGGCGGGCGATCTTCGGGGAGCGGCCGGCGTGAAGCTGGCGTTCATCGGCGGCGGCACGATGGGCGAGGCGATCGTCGCCGGGGCCATCGCCAGGAAGGTGGCCGACGCGGGGGACATCGCTGTCTGCGACGTGGCGCCCGCCCGCCGTGAGTACATGTCGTCCACGTATGGAGTGTCGGTGACCGAGTCCGCCCCCGAGGCGGCCAGCGGCGCGGACGTCGTCGTGCTGGCAGTGAAGCCGCAGCAGTTCGCGGACGCTGCCGGCGGACTCAAGGGTTCCCTGACGACGGGCCAAACCGTTATGTCGATCATGGCCGGCGTCCGGATCGAGACGATCGCCGAAGTCACCGGCCACGCGGCGATCGTTCGCACGATGCCCAACACGCCGGCGACGATCGGCGAGGGAATGACGGTCTGGACGGCGACGGCGGCGGTCGAAGGCCACGCGCGGGAGTCCGTGCGCCAGCTCCTGTCAGTGCTGGGCGAAGAGGTCGCCGTCGACGACGAGAAGTACATAGACATGGCGACCGCAGTCAGCGGCAGCGGCCCGGCCTACGTGTTCCTGCTCATCGAGGCGTTGGTGGACGCCGCGGTGGAGATCGGGCTCGAACGTGAGATGGCGATGCGGATGGTGCTGCAGACGGTGAAGGGCTCAGCGCTGTACGCTGAGGACAGCGGCGCCGACCCGGCAACGCTGCGAGATCAAGTGACGTCGCGGGGCGGCACAACGGAGGCGGCGCTACGGGAGCTGGAGGACGCCGGCGTTCGGGCGGCTTTCTCCCGCGCAGTCGGCGCCGCGCATGAGCGGGCAAAGGAGTTGGGAGGCTAGATGGCACTGGTAGGGTTTTTCATCACGGTGGCCGCCTACGTGCTCCTGGTGGCGGTCATCATCCGCATTATCTTCTCGTGGATAGGCTTCGATCCGGAAAATCCGATCGCGCAAGTAATCCAGGAGATAACGGAGCCGATCCTGGCGCCGATCCGGAGCGTCATGCCGCGGATCGGGATGTTCGATCTCGCACCGATGGCGGCGAGCTTTCTGCTGATCATCCTGGCGAACCTGGGCACACGCCTGCAGTCGGTTTGACGCCTTATCGTTGTTCGCGATCTTGGCGTATAGTGACATTGGCATAGCGCGCCTACACCGTACGCAGTGATAGCATTCCGTCGAACGCATGTTCCAGCTGAGTGAGTAGGAGAGAGCGATGACCGCCAACGGAGCGAGCGACAACGGAACCAAGGACAACCGCCTCCGCGCACTAGAAGTAGCGATCGAGAAGATCGAGAAGGACCACGGCCGCGGCTCCATCATGCGCCTCGGTGAGGTCAGCGCGGCGATGGCGGTGGAGACGATCCCGACCGGGTCGCTCTCACTGGACATAGCGCTGGGCGCAGGCGGCATCCCCCGCGGACGGATCACCGAGATCTTCGGGCCGGAGATGGCCGGCAAGTCGACCCTCGCCATGCATATCATCGCCGAGGCGCAGAAGCTCGACGGCCTCGCCGCCTACATCGACGTCGAGCACGCGATGGACCCGACGTTCGCGCAGGTCATCGGCATCAACATCGACGACCTCCTCATCTCGCAGCCCGACACCGGCGAGCAAGCGCTCGAAATCTGCGAGGCGCTTGTCCGTTCGAACGCCATTGATATCGTCGTCATCGACTCGGTCGCCGCCCTTGTGCCGCGCGCCGAGATCGAGGGCGACATGGGCGACTCGCTGCCAGGGCTGCAGGCGCGGCTGATGTCACAAGCGCTGCGCAAGCTAACGGCGGCGATCTCACGCTCGCACACAAGCGTCATCTTCATCAACCAGCTGCGCGAGAAGATCGGCATCGTCTTCGGCAACCCGGAAACGACCCCCGGCGGACGCGCGCTCAAGTTCTACAGCTCGGTACGCATCGACCTGCGGCGGATCGAGACGCTGAAGCGAAGCGGGACTGTGATCGGCACCCGGGTGCGGGCCAAGATCGTGAAGAACAAGATTGCGCCGCCGTTCCGCGTCGCCGAGTTCGACATCATCTTCTCGGGCCCGAAGATCGGGATCAGCCGCGAGGGCGACATCCTCGATCTGGGCACCGAGGCGGACATCGTCAAGAAGCAGGGTGCCTTCTACTCCTACAAAGACAACAAGATGGGCCAGGGCCGCGAGAACGCCAAGGACTTTCTGCGCACGAACCCGGAGATCGCCTCCGAGATCGAGGACATGATCCGGGCGCAGGGCCAGCTGGAAGCCGTACCCACCGGCGCCAAGGAATAAACACAGCCGCAGACGATGCGCGTTACTGCAATCGAGCGGCCGCCGCGCAAGCGGCGCTATGACGTACGAATCGACGACGAACGCGTCGTGCCGCTCTCCCGCGAGGTGCTGGCCGCCGCCAACCTGCGCGTCGGCCAAGAAGTGGACACTTCGCGCGTAGCGGAGCTGGAAGCAGCCGAGGCACGCCACACGGCGATGACGTCAGCGCTGAGGCTTCTGTCGTACCGCCCGCGCAGCGAGCGCGAGATGCGGGATGCGCTGCGCTCGAGACGCATCCCAGAGGCGATCGCCGGCGAAACGCTGGACCGTCTGCGAGAGCTGCGCCTGCTCGACGACCAGGCGTTCGCCGAGGTCTGGACCGAGAGCCGTCAGCGCAACCGCCCGCGCGGCCGCCGAATGCTGCTCGCCGAGCTGGCACAGAAGGGCGTCGAGCGCGAAGTGGCGCAAGCGTCAGTGGCAGCGATCGACGAAGGGGCTGACGCCATGCGGGCCGGACGCAAGCGCTCGCAGACGCTTCGGGACCTCGAGTTCCGCGACTTCCGGCGCCGGCTGGGCGATTTCCTGGCGCGTAGGGGGTTCGGCTACGACGTCTGCGAGACGACGATAAAGCAGCTCTGGGCCGAGGTCGCGACGCCGACGGCCAATAGCAGCGGTCTATAGCGTCTACAGTCCGCCATTCACGCGAGTGCCACTATTTCTTGACACTTTTCGCTCGCTGAATCTATGATGAATCCATCAGAAGACATCGCTTCTGGGCCAGTCATACCATTTCTAATGCTTCTACCATTTGTCCTTTTCACAGGAAGTGAGGCGAAATGCCGACCATTGCCCTTATCGTGGGGCTTGTCGGCGTTGCTATCGGTGTATTCGGCGCTCTCTTCGTTCAGCAGTACCTTCGTCGCAACCGCGTCGAAGCTGCTGAGCGCAGCGCCGCCCGCATCCTTAACGAAGCCGACAGGCGCCAGAAAGACCTACTACTCGATGCCAAGGAAGAGGCCAGTCAAGTCCGCCGCGAAGCGGAATCCGAGATTCGCGAACGCCGCAATGAACTCAAAGGTGGCGAGCGCCGCCTAAGCCAGAAGGAAGATACCCTCGACCGCAAGATCGAGGGTACTGAGCAGCGGCAACGCAACCTCCAGAAGAAGGAAGCTGATCTGGAGGAGCAGCAAGAGGAGCTTTCCCAGGTGTTCGAGCAACGCCGGGCGGAGCTTGAGAAGCTCTCCAACCTCACCGCCGCCGAGGCGCGTCAGATGCTACTCGACCAGGTGGAGCGCGAGATCCGCGACGAATCCAACCGCCTCCTGCGCGAGATCGAGCAAGAGGTCAAGGAGGAAGCTGACACACGCGCTCGCAAGATCATCGCGACGACGATGCAGCGCCTGACCAGCGACGTGGTCTCCGAAACGACCATATCCGTCGTGCCGCTGCCCTCCGAAGACATGAAGGGCCGCATTATCGGCCGGGAAGGCCGCAACATCCGGGCGATTGAGCACGCGACCGGTGTCGACGTCATCATCGACGACACGCCGGACGCCGTCACGCTGTCAGGGTTCGACCCTGTCCGGCGCGAAGTGGCGCGAATAGCGATGACGAAGCTGCTCAGCGACGGCCGCATCCACCCGGCGCGCATCGAAGAGATGGTGGAGAAGGCCAAGAAAGAGGTCGACCACTCGATCAAGGAAGCCGGCGAAGACGCGATCGTTGAAGCCAGCTGCCCGGGCCTTCACCCGGAGATCGTGCGCACGCTGGGACGCCTGAAGTTCCGCTACAGCTACGGACAGAACCAGCTCAACCACGCGGTTGAGACGGCGAACCTGGCAGCGATGATCGCCCACGAACTGGGCGCCGACGTCGAAGTGGCACGCCGCGGCGGCCTGCTGCACGACCTCGGCAAGGCGATCTCGCACGAGGTCGAGGGCACGCACGCGCAGTTGGGCGCGGAGCTGGCGAGGCGCCACAAGGTGCCAGAGCCCGTGGCGCACTGCATCGAAGCGCACCACGAGGAGGTCGAGGCCGGCAGCGTCGAGGCGATCATCACGATCGTCGCCGACGCAATCAGCGGCAGCCGCCCCGGTGCCCGCCGCGAGTCGCTCGATAACTACCTCAAGCGGCTCGAAGCGCTGGAGGAAGTGGCCAACGCCTTCCCCGGAGTCGACAAGTCGTTTGCGATCCAGGCCGGCCGCGAGGTCCGTATCATCGTCAAACCGGAAGAGGTGGACGATCTGGGCGCGCAGCGGATGGCCAAGGAGATCAGCAAGAGCATCCAGGAGAGCCTGGACTACCCGGGCCAGGTGAAGGTCACCGTGATCCGGGAGCGCCGCTCAATCGAATACGCCAAGTAGGAAGGGAGACCGGCCGGCTTTGCCCCGCTGAAGCCATGGCGCTGAACATCCTCATCATAGGCGACGTCGTCGGCAAGCTTGGCCGGCGCACGGTGGCCTCGATTCTCCCCGGCCTGCGCGAGACGAAGTCCATTGACCTCGTGATCGCCAACGGTGAGAACGCCGCCGGCGGACGGGGCATGACCCCGGAAACAGTGGATGAGCTGTGTAGCGCGGGCGTCGACGTCATCACTTCCGGCAACCACATTTGGGCCAAGCGCGAGATCTATCCCGTGCTGGACGACGAGTCGGGGCCGGTGATCCGCCCGCTTAACTACCCGGAGGGCGTCCCCGGCCGCGGCATCCACCGCAGCGGTGACGTGGCGGTGGTCAACCTTATCGGGCGCACGTTCATGGGCGACAGCGTGGACTGCCCTTTCCGGGGCATTGACGCCGCGCTGGAGCACCTCACCGACGCCTCCGTGATCATCGTCGACCTGCACGCTGAGGCGACGAGCGAGAAGATCGCGATGGGCCACTACCTCGACGGCCGCGTCAGCGCCCTCGTCGGGACGCACACGCACGTGCCAACGGCCGATGCCCGCGTGTTGCCGCGCGGAACGGCCTACGTGAGCGATCTGGGCATGGTCGGCGCAACAAACTCGGTCCTTGGAATGGAGTACGAACCGGTGCTAGAACGCTTCCTGACGCGGCTCCCCAACCGCTGGGACCCCGTGAAGACGGGCCCCGCGATGTTTAATTCAGTCTTCGTCACGGTAAACGACAGCGGCCACGCGACTGTGATCGAGCGAGTCGACTGCGAGGTACTGACGTGACGAGCCTGGCCGACCTGCACTTGCACAGCACGATCTCCGATGGGCGCCTGACGCCGACGGAGCTCGTGGACCTGGCCTACAAGAACGGTGTGCGCGTGATGGCGCTGACCGACCACGATATTATCGACGGCCTGCCCGCTGCGTTCGAGGCGGCTGAGAAGTACGACGACCTGACGTTAATCCCCGGGATCGAGATGAGCACCGATGTTCCGGGAAACGAGGTGCACATCCTCGGCCACTTCATTGACTGGCGCAGCGAAGACTTCGGGGCCAAGCTGGCGCACCTGCAAGACTCGCGCCTGGGCCGGGCGCGGCGGATGGTCGAGCGCCTGGCCGAGCTGGGCAAGCCGGTGGAGTGGGAGCGCGTGCGATCGTTCGCCGAGGGCGCCGTCGGCAGGCCGCACATCGCGCTGGCGCTCGTCGAAGCGGGCCACGTCGAATCAGTGAACGAGGCGTTCGATCAGTACATCAGCCGCACCGGACCGGCCTACGTTGAGCGCGAGCGGCTGGAGCCCGAGGAAGTTGTCGCGACGATCCGCGGCGTCGGCGGCCTTGCCACGCTCGCTCATCCGCGGGAGCTGCACGCCGCCGGCAGCCTGGACGTACTCCTTGAGCGGCTGCGCGCGGCGGGGCTGACGGGGATGGAGACCTACTACCAGGACTACGACGAGAGCGAAGTGGAGATGTTCCGGCAGATCAGTGAGCGCAACGAACTGCTGCCGCTGGGCGGGAGCGACTTCCACGGCATGGGCGGCCCGAAGCAGCGCGAGCCGGGCGACATCCCACTGCCGATCGAGCCGGTGAACGCGCTGTTCCGGCTCGCCGAGGAGCGTGGGTCGGTCGAGCGAGCGCGGCTGAGGCACACCTATCGCTGAGCAGACGAGCGACGCCCGGTATTGCCAGCGACATCCCAGCGTCGAGACGGGGCTGGCCTGCGGGCGCTGCGAGACGCCCATCTGCCCAGACTGCGCCGTCTCCACCGAAGTCGGTTTTCGCTGCCCGGTCTGCGCACCGCAGCGTAAGCTACCCCAGTTCGAGATCAGCCCGCTGGTCGGCGCTCAGGGGATTGCCGCCTCGGCTGGCGCGGGCGCAGCGCTGGGAGCGGCCTGGGGCTTGCTGTTGCCGACGGGCTTCGGGTTCTTCATGATCTTCCTCGGCATCGGGATCGGTTACGTCATCGCCGAAGCGGTCGGTTCTGCGACGAACCGCCGGAGTGGGACGCTGCTGCAGGTGATCGGCGCCCTGGGAGTGGTGCTCGCCTATTTCGTGCGCAACCTGGTCGCCGGCAACGGCTTCGTCCCGACGAACGACCTTGGAGGCCTGCTGGTCCTGCTGGTGGGAATCGTGATGGTGATCAACCGGCTCCGCGGCTAGCGGAAGAAGCCGATGATAACGATCCCGGTGATCAGCACACCGCCGAGAATGACGATGCGCACAACCTCGTTGCGGACGTGTGAGTAGTCGCGGCTGACGTGGCGCTCGGCGCGTCCGTCCGGTGAAACGTCACGCACGTAAGCGGCACCGGGCGCTCCGGGCTCGGGCGCCTCTGTGGCGGTCTCGCTATCGACTTCGGTCGCGACCTGGCCAGCCGGGGCTTCAGCGAAATCGTACTGGACGGTCTTGCGGCTCCGGCGGCGGCTCTTCTTAGGCACTATGTTTCAGTTGACTCCTAACGTGGGATTCCAGTGCATTATAGCGGGACGCCGGGTAACGCGCGAACGAAGTCCCAGCGCGTTGACCGCCTTGGCGTTCGTGCTAAAATCCAGGTACGGCCCCGTGGTGTAGCGGTTAACATGCCACCTTGTCACGGTGGAGATCGTCGGTTCGAATCCGATCGGGGTCGCCATATCGCAAGATCGAGTCGCCGGGTGATGCACCCGGCGACTTCGTTATTCCGGCTCCTTCCAGCATTACGCGAGTGCAAACGCCCCTTGAGCGGCACCGCTTCTTCGAGCCCCAGACTCTACGGAGCACTCTTCTCCGTGCGCACATCTGGCGACAGGACGGTGATCAGTGCCGGGAGCAGCAACAGCGTCGTAAGCCAGCTCAGCAGCATGATGGACGCAAGGAGTGCGCCCACAATGATGTACGGCACGAGCGATGCGAAGAATAGAGGCACGAAGCCGATCGCGATGATGAACGCGTTCCTCGTCAGCGCACGCGCCGGTTCTTCGAAGAACTTCTGGAGAGCCTCACGCGAGCTGCCCAGCCTGGCGGCGAGTTCGCGGTACCGCTGGACGAAGTGAATCGCGAAGTCGACGCCGATACCAAGCACCAACGTTGAGAGCACGGCCAGCGGCATGTCGTAGTCCTTGCCGACCAGCCCCAGCGTCCCGTACACGAGCAGTATCGTTACGGACATCGGGACCATCGCCAGCAACGCCCAGCGAAGCGAGCGGAAGAGCAGGCCCATGAGGACGAACACAACAATGAAGGTGCTGAGGAACGCCTTTAGCATCCCGCTGACCATCTTGTCCTGCCAGACCAGGTTTAGATACGTCTCCCCGGCCCACTCGACGGTGACACCGACGGGGAGAGCCTGCTCTGCAACGTAGGACTCAGCGTCGTCGATCACAGACTGCATCGCGGCGTTGTCGCCGTTGTTCATCAGGACCTGCACGTTGGCGCGCTGGTAATCGCTGGTGATCAGGGAGCCGACGGCGGCAAGCTCGGGGGACGCCGCGGCCGATGCCAGCGAAGCCTCGATCGCAGTTCGGTCGCCGGGGATCGTTCGCGACGCTTCGTCGCGGTCGTTCGCAAGATAGTTCTCGGTCGTGACGACGTCGACGTATGAGGTCGTCTGACCGACGAACTCGTTGGCCGTAATACGGTCCTGGAGATCGGCGACGGCGGCGGCCACGGCCGGGTCGCTCAGAGTTGCCGGGGGTTCCGCTTCCACGACGAGGCTTGCGTTGTAGACACCGGGCAAGTGGTCGTTGAGAACCTCGGTCGATTGACGAATGTCGCTCCCCGGCTTGAACCAGTTGACCGGGTTGTCGTTGACCTTGATCCGAGTGATGCCGGGAACGGCGACTATGGCAAGCAGGAAGAACGCGGGAAGGATGACTCGCGAGCCACCGACTGCCCAGCCGCCAAGCCACTGCAAGCCGCGGTCCAACACACGACTGCTCCATCCGGTGTTGATCGTCGTTACGCGTGCCAGGCCTTCCTCGCCCAGCAGCATGATGAACGCGGGTATGAACAGCATGGTCAGCGCCCAGGCCGAGAGCACGCCGAAAGCCACGAAGATACCAAACACCCTCACCGGGGGTATCGGCGCCAGAGCGAGGAAAGCGAAGGCAACTGCGGTCGTGAGCGTAGTGTAGGTGATGGGCACGAACAGCTCTTTGTAGACCGCCCGAAGGGTCTCGCGTCTGTCCCGGTATCGCGGGTAGCGGTCGAAGAACTCGCTAAGGACGTGGATGCTATCGAGGATTGCGATAGGCATGAGGAAGATGGGGATCATCGACGCCATGATGTGCACAGTGAAGCCCATACCGATCATGAGGCCCATCGTCCAGATCACGCTGAGCATCGCTACGGCCATCGCCGCAATCACGAGGCTCAACCGGCGGAAGAAGAAGAGCATGAGCAGGAAGATGAGAAGACCGGCGAGAGGCGCGAGAATGCCCATCTGGATGAACATGTCGCGACCGAATGCCTCCTCGGCGAGGGGCAGGCCAGCGACGTACGTCTCCGTGGTAGTAGGCAAGCCGCTATCGTCAATCAGGCGATCGATCGAGGACGACACGCCATTGGCGTCGCCCTTGCTCTCGAGCGGGATGTAGACGGCCAAGGCCTGAGCGTCCGGCGAAATGACGCGCCCCGCGAAGAGCGCGTTCTCGTTCACCGCCGCAGCGATGCTTTCCACGTCGTCAGAAGAAAGCGCTCCCGACGAAACGTCGGTAGCCGACTTGAAGCTGACGACCTGCTCACCCACAACGCCGTCGAGTGCCGATATCTCATCGATCAGCACGGACGCCGCGCCGATAGTCTCAGGCCTCAGGACGCCGTCCTCGTCTACGATGCCGAGGGCGATGACGTCTTTCGTGCCGAAATCGTCACGAACCGAATCGTTGAGGACGCGCACCGGATCGTCGCCGGGCAGCATGTTCTCCGGATCGGTGTCGATCTGGACGCGAACGATGAGCGCTGCAAGTACGACGGCGATGACGAGCGCTGACGCGATGATGAAGCGCGGCCGATCGATGGCGAGATCAACGATAGCCGATCCGATCGAGTCGAGTCGCTGCGAACGAGGGGCAGACATCGCTTAATTCCGGTGGGTGGCAATTGAAGTAGCCGACTCGGCCGCTTCTTTCAGGTGGCTCTGGATGTCACCGTCGCCGTCGTCGTCGCAGGCGATCAACCCCAGTCCGAGTACCAGGACCGCTGCCAGTAAAGCCCAGAGTGTCGTCAACCGCATGTGAGCGCTACCCCGCATCTGCCACGTTACGCAATCTCCATTCCGAGCTACGTTCTAGTCGTTGCGACCGAGCCTATCACGCTCTCGCGGCGCTCACAGCGTCGCTGTGTCTCCTGGGCATGACACTTCCACCGGATAGCGGAAGACAGTGGAGCATAGTGCCCTCCTCGGCAAGAGCCCGTAAGATTGTGGGCAGTTACTGACGACGGGCACTCAGCCCATCGAGCGGCTGTGGCCCGGTTTACCCTGGATGCATCCGAAAGGAACACGAAGATGAGAGACGTGGCGATCGCAGGCGCCGGCATGACGCGATTCGGGAAATACGTGGACCGCGGCCTCAAGGACCTGAGCCGTGAGGCTGTGGAGGCTGCACTTGACTCGGTGGGAATGGACAAGGCGGACCTCCAGATCGCCGTCGTGGGCAATGCGGCGGCGGGACTAATCACCGGCCAAGAATGCATAAGGGCTCAGGTGATACTTCGCGACTTTGGCATCGACAAGATACCGATGGTGAATACCGAGAACGCCTGTGCCAGCTCTTCCACAGCGCTACAAGTAGCGTGGCTGTACGTTGCTTCCGGGATGTACGACGTTGCTCTGGCTCTCGGCGTGGAGAAGATGAACTCAGGCGATAAGACGAAGGCGATGGCCGCGTTCGGAGCAGGCACGGACGTCGAGCAGTTGAAGCAGATCATGCAACAGCTCAAGCCGCCTTCGGAGAAGAAGGCCGGGGCCGAGAGCGGCGCGGGCAAGTCGCGCAGTGTATTCATGGACATTTACGCGGCGGGGGCCCGGTCACACATGGCGCGATATGGTACGACGAAGGAACAGTTCGCTCAGGTCGCCGTGAAGAGCCACCACTACGGGTCCCTCAACCCGCACGCTCAGTATCAGGAGCGCTATTCCCTGGAAGAGATCCTGGCCTCACCGCCGGTGGCGGAACCGTTGACGCGCCTCATGTGTGCGCCAATCGGCGACGGCGCCGCAGCCGCAATCGTGGTTAGCGAGGCCAAAGCCAGGCAGCTCACCACCAAGCCTGTCTGGATCCGAGGCACCGCACTGGTCAGCGGATCGGACCACCCGAGCGAGGACGGAGGGACAGGAGCGAGAGCCGCGCAGATGGCGTTCGAGATGGCTGGCATGACTGCGGACGACGTTGATGTAGCAGAAGTTCATGATGCCTCAGCTCCAGCGGAGTTGATGCTGTACGAGGATCTGGGCTTCTGTGCGGAAGGTGAAGGTGGCCGCCTGGTCGACGAGGGAGCCACGGGAATCGGTGGGCGGCTCCCGGTCAACACCAGCGGAGGGTTGATCTCGAAGGGTCACCCGGTGGGCGCCACCGGCATCTCTCAGGCCTACGAGATCTGGCTTCAGCTGCGCGGCGAGGCGGGAGACCGTCAGGTCAAAGATGCCAGAGTGGGCATGACCCACAACGGTGGCGGCATGGTCCGCGGCGAGGCTGCCGCAACCACTGTTCATCTATTCTCTGTGTGAGAATCCTGCCTCTCTGACAGAACCGCCCGGCCTCCGCAGATGCGGTGTGTTGCCCGACAGACGGGCCCCCCTGAGGCCTGCCTAGTATCATGCCACGCTCCGCGTACTGCTACCTCGCTCCCTACCTGTGTGAGGCACTAGGGCGACCGACTAGCCAGAGGGGAGCTGACGGATAGAGGCTTGTCTTCTACGTAAGAAGCGCCATCGTCTCGCGTCTGCGCAACCGGCAGCGGGCGATGTCGCCATCAGCAGATGTTCGCCAGAAAAAGGGGAGTTCACCATGCGCGCAATCTTCGCTACTGTCATCGTCGTGTTCGGGTTTCTTGCCGCGTGTAGTGGCGACTCGTCCCCGTCCGATCGTGACGAAGAGACGGACCCGTCCCCGACCAGCACCGGAGCAGCGGTATTCTCCGACAAGATGGCGCTCTGGGACGGGAGCGAAGGGACGCACCTTCGTGGAGCCGATCTCCACCCCTGCTCATCGAATGAGTCTGACACCTGCGAAGGCCCCACGACCGAACAAGACGTGCAAGACCTGAGGGATCTGGGCGCCAATCTCATCAACGCGTCCTATCCTGGAGTTTTCGGGGAAGATCCCCCATACGATGTGAACTCCGCCACTCTTGGATATCTAGATGACCTGATCACCTGGGCTGAGGAAGCGGATATCTTCGTCGTTATCCACTTCCGTACGGGACCCGGCCGCAACGAAGCGGCAATCGCGGGAGAGGGCGATTCGCTTTACGACGTGTGGACTGACCAGGAAGCCCACGACGGTTGGATCGACATGTGGCGCTTTACGGCAGAGCGCTACCGCGAGAGCTCCGTGGTCGCCGGCTACAACCTGATGGTGGAGCCGCACGTCAACACCGTGATCGACCCCGAATCAGAGCTTGGCCCGGAAGAATTTCGGGCGGAGACAGAGGGCACGTTACAGGACTGGAACGCATTCGCGGCGGAGATCACGGAGGCGATCCGTGACGTCGACGAAGAAACGCCGATCATTGTGAACAGTCTCAACTGGGGGGGCCAGGAATGGTTCGCTGCCCTGGAGCCCACCGGCGACCCGCGCACCATCTACAGCTTTCACGGCTACAACCCCGATGACTACACGCACCAGGACTACGAGCCCGGTTCAGACTTCGACATTCAGTACCCGGGCGAGGTGGACGTTGACGGAGAACTCGTCACGTTCGACCGCGACTGGCTTGAGGAGAGTCTCAGGCCCGTCGTCGAGTTCTCGGAAGAGCATGACGTTCCGATCTACGTAGGCGAGTTCGGCACAATGCGCTGGGTGCCCAACGCCGTTGAGTTCCAGCGAGACCAGACGGCGATGTTCGAAGAGCACGGCTGGAACTACGCCTATTACACATGGCGCACCGGCGACGGCGAATGGGACGGTTTCGACCTGGAGTTCGGCATCGACCCGGAGAGCCACGACACTGATCCGGAGAACCCGCTGCTGGCGGTTCACCGCGATCGCTGGGCACGGAACGTCGACTTCCCGTCTGCAATCTTGTCGGGCGCGTCGGCATCCGGCTCGCTCTCCAGCGTCAGTCACTGGCTTTACTTGATCGACGTCAACATAGACCCGGAGACGGTGGATCTCATCGCTGCCTCCACCCACGATATGGTGGTCGT
>SDBV01005230.1_pt1 | contig 18373 bp, 19 predicted proteins | sample 2277081 | NCBI WGS metagenome assembly SDBV01 (sample SAMN10402039, study PRJNA504765) | marine sediment metagenome | isolation source: marine sediment core GS10_PC15, 223 cmbsf | place: Arctic Ocean: Southern Knipovich Ridge | collected 2010 | reverse complement strand
ATTTTGGTTCAGAGCAAGGCTTGAGCAATTTTGAAACCGCAGGCATAGCGGGCTATGTCGAGGATTTCAAAAGAGCGAAAACGCCGCTCTGGGCCAAAAGATGCCGTTTGTGGACGGACACTATTTGATTTATCAATGGATTGCATATCGTTAAATTAAAATAGAACGATTTTATCGGAAAAACAGGGCATTGTAATTCACCCAAAACATCCCTTGGCCTGGGTGACGGATGAACCATTGGATGAGAACTGTTTTTCTTTTTTTGTGGAATTGACTGGAGCTTTTAATGGAAATTTTACGCTGGATTGGTGATGAAACCCTGATACACAATTTTATACAAGGCTTTTCCACCATCGCCTTATTTGCCATCATCGGTGTTTGTGTCGCCGTACTTTCCAAAGGCTCTGACTGGATGATCGATGGTGTGGTTCACCTGGCCGAAAGGACGGGACTCCCCAGAATCATTATCGGTGCAACCATTATATCCCTTGGAACAACCATGCCTGAGGCCATGGTGTCGGTCATGGCCGCCTGGATGGGAAATCCGGGGCTTGCACTGGGTAATGGCGTCGGTTCCATCATCGCCGATACGGGCCTCATTTTCGGTATGAGTTGTCTGCTGGCCCGGATCCCTGTGAATCGATTCATATTAAATCGGACCGGTTGGGTTCAGGTGGGAGTCGCCTCTCTTCTGGTAGGTCTCTCTTTGATATTTTTTAAAATATCAGATGGCAATCCTGTTTTGCACCGTTGGGTAGGCATTTTTTTTCTGATGCTGCTGGTGGGATATTTATATATGACCTATGTTTGGGCCAAACAGGAAATCAATTCCGGAAATCACAAAACAGAGCCTAATGCGGTTGGGTTGTTGGGATTGAAAAAATGTTGGTTTATGTTGCTGGGTGGACTCTTTCTGGTTGTTGGCAGCGCTCGCTTGCTGGTCCCCGGCGCCGTTGAAATTGCTTTTCGATTCGGAGTTCCCGATGATGTCATTGCCGCTACCATGGTCGCACTCGGCACATCTCTTCCGGAATTGATGACCGCCGTCACATCGATACGCAGGGGGCACCCCGAAATCGCGGTGGGGAATATTATCGGCGCCGATGTACTCAACTGCCTTTTTGTTATCGGCGCAGCAGCAGCAGCCAGACCGCTGGCGATTCCATCCAATTTTTTCACCTTTCATTTCCCGGCAATGCTTTTGATCCTTTATCTTTTCCGGGCATTTATTTTCATCAACAAAGACGGTTGGTTTAAAAAATGGCAGGGTGGTTGTCTGTTAGGGATATATCTCCTTTATCTGATCCTTCAATATATTTTCAATGTCGGCACAGTCGGGTAAAAGAGCCGCAACCGGCTATTTAGTGTCCGTCCACAAATGGGTGATTTTGGTTCAGAGCAAGGCTTGAGCAATTTTGAAACCGCAGGCATAGCGGGCTATGTCGAGGATTTCAAAAGAGTGAAAACGCCGCTCCAGGCCAAAAGATGCCGTTTGTGGATGGGCACTATTTAGGATCAACCGGATACCCCTTATGCGGGTGCATTGAAGATTTCATTCGATTTTTAGCACAATTCGACAGCGAGACAAGCGGCCCATCGTCTTTTTTGGGATTGGCGTATAAACAGACGGTTTCCCTTAATATTTTCAATTGATCGGCATACCGTGAGCAGATCCGACACATCAAAAAATGAAACCGCAATCCGGCTTTTTGAAAAAGAGAGATTTCTCGATCAAAGGATTCCGATAAGAGTCGACTGACTTTGTTACAATTAAACATCCAGTATTTCATTTTTTGTTGGCCCTGTTTTTTTCTCAAACCAATTCATTTCTAAGCATTTGCGCAATGCGTGGCGCACCCTATGGAGGATCACCCAGCAATTGGTCGATGAAATTTTAAGTACCTTACAGATTTCTTTTGTATCCAGGCCATCCATTTCTCTTAAGACAAACACATGTGCCGATCTGGAAGGAAGGTCCGATAAACAACGATTCAAAACTTCGAAAAATACTTTCTGTTGATACAGTTTCAGGGGATCGGCTTTCCAGTGCGCCGGCTTTATTCGCCAGTTCCCTTTTATGTCAAAATCGGAATCGGCACTGGCTATATTTAACTCCGGTGCCTCCTCAGGCCGTTCCCGCCAGTTCTTTCTGAAATAATCGACAATTTTATGTTTCAGGATGCCTGTCAGCCAGGTTCGGGCCGAAGATCGTCCCTCATAAGAAGCGCGTGCCTTTAATGCGGCCAAAAATGTCTCCTGAACCAAATCCTCAGCCACAGAAGGGTTCTGGACCCTCGGCAACGCGTAGCTGAACAGATAATCGCCATATTGATCAACCCAAACCTCCGGCCGGGCGATGCTTCGGTTGCTTTGGGATTGTTTTTTATTCATATCGGTTTGCAGGTCATTTTTATGGATCTATCGGTCTGTAGACGAACTTTCTTGCCTCGATCACAATTTTGCCTGATCCTCGTTTGAAAAACAAGCGTGAATTGTATTAGAGTCTCCTTGATTTTGATAATTTGGCGATATAACAAGAACCTGGTTTTTTTTTAAAATTGATCACCCACAACTTATAGGCCCGTCATTGCAAGAAAAGATAAAAAAACTGGAGTCGTTCCTACCTCAAATAATGGCAACAGACCGGTATGTTGTTCAAAAATTGCTTTTTCAACTAAAACGTGGAAAATCCAGACAACAATCTCGACAATGGATTCAAAAAAAATTGGATATTATCGAAAAAAAAATCATCCATTCCACGCAAAAAGCCGTTTTTCGAAAAAAACAGATGCCTCAACCCGCTTACAACACCGACCTTCCCATTTTTAAACATAAAGAAGAGATTATTTCATCTATAAAGTCGAATCCGGTGACCATCGTATCCGGGGATACCGGATCCGGCAAGACCACCCAGATTCCCCAGTTTTGTATCGAAGCTGAAAGGGGGATTGGCGGCATTATCGGTTGCACCCAGCCCAGACGAATCGCCGTCACATCTGTGGCTCACCGCATTGCGGACGAACTGGGTACATCTTTGGGTGAGGTGGTCGGTTACAAGATGCGGTTTAAAGAGAGAGCCGGCAAACAGGTCATCATTAAATTGATGACTGACGGTATACTTCTGGCTGAAACCCAGGGGGATCGATCTCTTAATGCCTATGATACGCTGATTATCGATGAAGCACATGAGCGCAGCCTTAATATTGATTTTATTTTGGGTATCTTGAAAAATCTGGTTCGGATCCGCAAAGATCTCAAAGTGATCATCACTTCAGCCACCATTGACACGGAAAAATTTTCAAAAGCTTTTGAAAACGCCCCGATCGTAGAAGTTTCGGGCCGGATGTATCCTGTTGATACACATTACCTGCAACCTCCAAAAAAGAGCGAAAATTCTCTTGAATCGACTCACATCGAAATGGCCGTAGAAGCGGTGGAAACGATTCGAAAAAGAAGCAGACGGGGGGATATCCTTTTGTTCATGCCGACCGAGCAGGACATTAGAGATACCTGCGAGCTGATTGCTGCAAGGGCGCTTCATAAAGACAAAATCCTACCGCTGTATGCCAGGCTGTCAGGAAGTGAACAAAGACGGGTCTTTAAAAAAGAAACGGGTCGAAAAATTATCGTTGCCACCAATGTAGCGGAATCATCCATCACGATTCCCAACGTCAGATACGTCGTCGATACGGGATTGGCGCGGATTTCACACTATTCACCTATCTCCAGGACCACCTCTTTGCCGGTTGTTCCCGTCTCCAGAAGCAGTGCCGACCAGAGAAAAGGACGATGCGGGCGTGTTGAAAATGGAGTTTGTTTTCGGCTCTTCTCCGAAGACGACTATTTCTCCCGGCCCATGTACACATCCCCTGAAATTGTACGGGCGAACCTGGCGGAAGTTATTTTAAGAATGATCGCTCTGGACATCGGTGAAATCGATCAATTTCCTTTCCTTGATCCACCAACGCCAAAACGCATTAAAGACGGTTATGATCTTCTATTCGAGCTGGGGGCGATCACAAAGAAGCCGAATGCAAAAAAATTTACGCTTACCAATCGCGGGCGCCTCATGGCGAAAATGCCCATCGACCCACGTCTGTCAAGGATGCTGATCGAGGCGCACCATCACGGATACCAGCGAGAATTGCTGATAATCGCTTCTGTTTTAAGTATTCAAGATCCACGTGAAAGGCCTGTAGAAAAGGCTGACCAGGCGGATCAAGTCCATGCCCGATTTCTCCATGAGGCTTCTGATTTTATGTCTTTTCTCAATATCTGGCAACTTTTTTTGAACATAAAACGAGAAAAAACGAGCACAAACCAAATTAAAAAATTCTGCAAAACACACTTTTTGTCTTTTATCCGGATGAGAGAATGGCAGGATATTCATGATCAACTAAAAAATATTCTGAAAGAATCCAGATTGTCGTCTTTTAAAAGTAGAAGACAAAACCGATCTTTTTCAAATACCCAATTCCCCGATGCTGCTTATAACTCGATTCATTTATGCATCCTGAGCGGTTTTTTATCAAATATCGCCGTTAAGAAGGAAAAAAATATTTTCAGTGCTGCCAAGGAACAGCAGGTCATGGTTTTCCCGGGATCAACACTGTTCAATCGAGCCGGGAAATGGATCGTCTCCGCTGAAATCGTCAAGACATCACGCCGGTTTGCTCGAACTGTGGCCAATATTGACCCGGCCTGGCTGGAAGAAATCGGCGGCGAACAGTGTAAGCGGACTTATTTTGATCCCCACTGGTCCAAAGACCGTGACGAAGTGATGGTTTTTGAAAAAATCAGCCTTTTCGGTCTTATCATTGAACCCCGCCGCACGGTTGCTTATGGTAAAGTCAATCCTGCCGAATCCCTTAGCCTCTTTATTCAAGGGGCACTTATGGAGTATCGCGTTAAATCGCAGCTTTCCTTCATGGCACATAACATGACCCTCATCGATGACATAAAAAATATCGAGAACCGGATGCGCAAACGCGACCTATTGATCAGCGAAGTTGAAATACAGGCCATTTATCAGCAACGGTTGCCGCAAATCTACTCCATCCGGTCTTTGAAACAGTTGATCGGTAAAAAAGGCTCGGATGATTTTCTCAAGATGAAAAAAGAAGATCTGATCAACTATGAGCCGGATTTAGAAATCCTGGCGCATTTTCCGGAAACGCTGGGAATTTTTGACCATCAATTTAATTGCAGTTATCAATTCAACCCCGGTGAATCCGACGATGGCGTCACTATCCACATCCCGGCCTCCATGATGTCCTCGATCCCGAAAGAACTTTTAGAGTGGCTGGTACCGGGCCTCCTGGAAGAAAAAATCACGTTTTTGATCAAAGGGCTTAAACGGATCTATCGAAAGCAGTTGGCCCCGCTTTCAGCAACCATCAAAACGATTGTTACGGAAATGGGCATGTCCCAATCATCTATGACACCCTTCATGGGCAATTTCATCAACACCCGATTCCAGGTGGCCATCCCTCCGGATGCCTGGCCTGTAATGTCGTTGCCCCCGCATCTCAAGATGCGGGTTGTCGTAACCGGTCATGATGGTACCATTGTCTGCTCAGGAAGAGAGCCGGACATTTTTTTTGACAAGCGCATCGCTGAGTATGCTCAGAAAGATTTTCCGGAATTTAAATCCCTGAAAAAGGCGTATGAGCGAAGTGACATCAGAAATTGGGATTTTGGTGATCTTCCCGATGCCGTTCTTTTAAAAGGGAAAAGCGGTGCCGACTACATGGCATTTCCAGCACTGAAGCCAAACGAAAAGACCCGCCGGCTTGAACTACGACTCTTCGGCAACCGGGAAACAGCCCGGGCCGTCCATTCCGAAGGCGTTTTGGCTTTGTTTTCAATCCATTTCTCAAAAGAGCTTCAGTATTTAAAACGGCATATTCATCTCAATAAAGAGCTGGCCGATGAAGCAACCTATTTTGGGGGAAGCCGCCGGCTGACCAATTTGGTATTCCAAAAAATTCGCCGTACTCTTTTTAAAATAAATATTCGATCAAAACAATCCTTTGACTCCCACGCCAAGCTTGTCCGCGCTTCTATCCAATCAAAAGGGCAACAAATTCTTAACCAAATCATCCCGGTATTAAAAACGAGTCACGAACTGAGATCAACCTTAACCCGGTTGGAACAGGCCAATAAATTTAATCCGGGGATACAAATATTTTTAAAATCGATTCGAAAAGAGCTGTCAGACCTGTTGCCTAAAACATTTATGGAACACTATGATGTTAAAAGATGCCAACAACTGCCGAGATATTTAAAGGCCATTGCCCTTCGCGCAGAGCGGGGTGTTATCGATCCTTCAAAAGATGCCATCCGTTCCAAACAGATTGATAAGTATAGCACCGGTTTAAATCAACTGATTCAAGGGTTGTCGCCATCGGTGTCACTTGAGAAGCAAAAGGCCATGGAAGCCTTTTTCTGGATGATTCAGGAATATAAAGTTTCGTTATTTGCCCAGCAACTCAAGACGCCTTTTTCCGTGTCTCCTGAAAAGCTGGAAAGCGCGTTACGGAAAATTCAAAAAATGGGATAAAACTAGTATTATAGACCATAACGAATTGATATATTTTCATAATATGCATGCTCCTGCGTCCGTCCACGTTTGAGACACCCCGCAGCATAAATTCGGCATTTTTTCTGTAATATATCGACTGCGGCACGGCGTTGATCCGCTGTGAGGCTATTTTTGTTAAGCATTTTCACAAGGGCATTAATTCTAAATCGGTCCAGGCCCGGTTCTTTTGAGAGCTGATCCGGATGCCCGCCCCGTTTAACCACCAGAGGAATGTCAATCAGGGATACCGGGTAACTTTGACTCACTCTCAGCCAGAGGTCGTAATCTTCACACGCCGGCAACTGCTCGTCAAACAAACCGACATTTTCAAACAATTCACGTCTCATCATTACAGCGGATGGACTGACCAGACATCGCAAAAGAGAGGGTTTAAAAATCATTCCCGATGGCTTTTTGTGAACCTTTTTCGGATTCACTCTCACCCCGTTTCGGATCCAGATCTCATTTGTTTGACAGATCATCGCTTCCGGATTTTGTTTGAAAAAATCGATCTGACAAGACAGTTTTTCCGGAAGCCAGAGATCATCTGAGTCCAGAAATGCAATGTACTTTTCAGAACTTTCCGTGATACCTTTGTTTCTGGCCGCGCTCACACCTTTATTCTTCTGATTTAAAACAACGATGTCATTAACATACCGGCTCAGAATCGCTTTTGTGTCGTCCGTTGAACCATCATCGACAATGAACAGTTCAAAATTTGGATAGTCCTGTGCCAAGACTGATTTAATGGCCTCCTCGACAATCCATCCCCGGTTAAAGGTCGGAATGATGACGGTGATACCGAACAATCTGTTTTTTTTTGACATTTTGCTTGCCAACCCATACCGTATGTTTACAATATCCAATGAAAACAGGCAGGTTTCAATTATGATTTTTTTTGACGGCACCTATCGATTAAAAAAAGATGACCAAACCGGGTTGCGGGCCGGCAGTGACGCGGTTGCCTATTCGTGGCGTATTCGTATCATCAACTTATCACTGGGGAACCAGGAGGTATTGCATCTCAGGCCGTTTATCGTAGTGGTGACCCATACCGGCGACGGTCTTTGTCCATCCGATTGCGCTGAGCATTTGGGCAGATCGATCTGCCGTGATTTTGATCTTGATATTGAGAATATGCTTTGGATCGAACAGTTTCCAGGTAAAACCGACACCATGCAGGTGGCGGTATTCCAACCGAAATCCTATTTTGTCAACTCAACTTTTTATGATATCAACTGGCGCCCGATCCGGAATAGTGAACTCGAATTAATCCGGCCCTTTATCTCCGAGACCGGTTAAAAGCTTTTTTTAACCGAAACCCATTTACGACTTTGGCTGCAGGGCGCTCTGAATCTGGGTGAAATTTTCCGGTGAAACAATCAACAGGTGGTCTTCGATTTGCGCCTCATCCAGATGATCACTCAAATGGATTTCACTCCCGTCCATTCTGAGTATTTTCCCACCGGCGGCTTCAACGATGATGTGGGCGGATACCAGATCCCGAAATGACTCTTTTGCGACAAGCGCACCTTCAGCGCGCCCCATGGCAACATAACAGGCGTGTGCGGCAGTACATCCCAAATTTCGAATTTTCCCTGGAAAATTGGAATCAAAATGTTGATGAAAACGAGAATATGTCAAAAACAGGCTTTCATCGTTGATACTTTCCTGTTCTGAAATAAAAATCTCTTTTTGACCTAAAAATGCTTTTTTGTCGCCTTTGGAAAAAAAGAAATCTCCGGTTACAGGCATATAAAACGCGCTATAGACAGGCCAGAAATTCTCCAGCAGGGAAACCGAGACCCCCCAGATGGGAATTCCCGCCTGAAAATTGGCCACCCCGTCTATGGCATCCAATATCCAGAGAAATTTTTTAGCACCATGCTTGTAATCATCCATTTCATGGTAGTTTTTATATACCTGATGTCCGGGAAAATGGCTCCGGATCTCTTTTTCAAAAATATTAATCAGATGGAGTTCCGCTTCAGTGATGAGTTCATTGTCAAATTTTAAAAATGTTTTCCCTTTTCCATAAAATGAAAGCGCTTCATCCCCCAACCGACGGGTGAGTTCCGGTGCAAATTGCGTCAATTGTTTAATCTGTTGACTCTGAGATTCGGCCATTTCTCCTCCTTTTTATGATTAACGATTAATTGTCTGCCCCCCCAACGGCTTTATCAAGAGCAGGGTCAAAGGCAGAAAAAAAAGACATTTGCTCATAACAGGTTTCATTTCAAATCCGATTGTTTTAGATATGATTTTAAAATTTCTTTTAACGAAAACCATCTTTTGGTTCCGGGTGCGACATTATTAATCTCTTCAATATGCTTTTTGGCCGCCTTTTCCCCTTCAGCCACAAGCCCCTTTGCTTCCGAAAAACGGGACCAATGCAAATCGCCGACCGCCGGTCGAATCACAACGTCCGCGTCCATGAGTTCATAATTCTTCAGCCGATGGGACATAATCTGACTGGCTCGAAAATAGATACTGAATACATTTCGAAACTCTTCCAGCGAATAGATATCCCGATCAACAACAACAGCGATAACGATATCCGCACCTGCGCGCCGCGCCACTGATATCGGCACGAGGCAGATCACACCACCGTCAACGAGAATTTTTCCACCCTCCCGAACCGGTTCAATAATCCCCGGCACCGCGCAGCTGGCCATTACCGCATGACGAAGGCTTCCGGTCGAAAAAATAACTTCATCACCGGTAGAAAGATCAGTAGCCACCGCCTGAAAAACCAGATTTGTCTGTTCGATCTCAATATCCGGAATAAAAAAATCAATGACTTCCTTTAAACTGTCATTATCCAGAATACCCGGACGGAACATGGCCTGAATGAATTGGATGCGATCTTTGAAAAAGCTTTGAATGCGATTCCCAAGACCTGATTTGTCCGGGTCATTTACTCCTGCAAGGGCATTTAGTGCCGAAGATTGGAAGCGGGGACTGGTGAGGTAGGTATCGAACTTAGCCTCAATCTGATCTGATGTCATTCCACTGGCATAGGCGGCGCCGATCAGAGCGCCGATACTCGTTCCGACGATGAGGTCGACAAAAATATTCTCCTGCTCCAAAACCCTCAAAACACCGATGTGAGAAATTCCCCGGGCACCACCGCCTCCCAAGGCGAGGCCCAGGCGCTTCCCTTTGGATTTTAGCATGGATTAAATTCTCATCTTAAACAGTGTCTGAACGAAAACCTATGACTTTTATTCAGATATAGGCGGATTAAAATTTTAACCCCAAGTATACGCTTCTATTTTACGGATTACAATTTTATATCCAATACAGATAGGGTCTAAAAAGATGGTTTTCGTTCAGGCACTAAATATCAGCACTTTTATGATCGGATCATGGTCAACAACATTTTAAACGCTTTAACCGCTTTTAGGGCGTGGGATTTATTGGCAGGCATCACAATTATTTCCCCTGTTTTCAAATTAAACGGCTGGCCTGCGATTTTAATTTCAACTTCTCCATCCAGAACCTGAACGAGTGCATCAAACGGGGCCGTATGTTCACTCAACCCCTGACCTTCGTCAAATGCGAACAATGTCACCGTGCCGGTCTTTTTTTTAATCATCGTTTTACTGACAACTGCATCTTTTTGATAAACCACCATGTCTAATAATGTTTCCGACTTCAAATCATCAACCATATTTCTCTCCTTTTTTTTAAAAAAATACACCACTTAGTTAGTGTCCGTCCACAAATGGTAGATTTTGGTTCAGAGCAAGGCTTGAGCAATTTTGAAACCGCAGGCATAGCGAGCTATTTCAAGGATTTCAAAAGAGCGAAAACGCTGCTCCGGGCCAAAAGATGCCGTTTGTAGATGGACACCGGTTAATTGTTTTTCACACAAAGTATACAGGTATTTTTCTACAAATTAAATAAAAAACAGCTTCTTTACAAAATTAGGTCATCCATCATAGAACTCAAAGTACCGCCGGTATATTCATTGAAAGCCGAATATCTCTGACCCTGCCCGGAGGACCGGATTTTTCAATGCCGGATAAAAACGCCCCATCAATATAGCTGGGCTAGATTTCTTTATTCTTTGAGCCCCTGGATTGCTTTTATTAAAGGGATGAATTTGCGGTTTGCGCCCGGAAATGGAAAATCGTCCAGCCGCTTGGTTGTTATCCATCGGAAATCACTTGCTTGCTTAAGCCTCACCCTTCCTGAGCTGTACTTGCAAATAAAAACATCACCGGTAATTTTAAAATGGGTATAGGCATGCTTAACCTGGGTCAAAAAAGAATCAATCGTGACATGCAGATTGGTTTCTTCTTTGATCTCTCTAATACAGGCTTCTTGCGATGTCTCCTTTTGTTCAACTTTCCCTCCGGGAAATTCCCAAAGCCCTCCCAAGAGCCCCTCTTCCTTTCTTCGGGTAATCAAAATCCGGTTATGTTTAAAAATAATACCGAAAGCCACCCGGAACCGGGGAATCGGTTTTTTTTTAACTCGCTTGGGAAATTTTTCCACCTGGTCGGTTTTATAAGCCAGACAAAAGAGCATCAGGGGGCAAATCACGCATAACGGCTTTCTGGGCTGGCACACCAAAGCACCCAGTTCCATCATTGCCTCATTGAAACGTCCGGGACCTTTTTGATCCAGCAGGATTTGGGCATATTTTTCAAATACTTCATGAGCTCCCGAAGTATTTACAGCATGATCAATGAGCAAAAGACGTGAAAGAAATCGTTTTACGTTGCCGTCCACTACCGCGTAAGGCTGGTTAAAAGCGATACTCAAAACAGCAGCAGAGATATACTTCCCGACTCCGGGCAAGGCTAAAAAAAGGCTCCGGTTGTTCGGAACGTTGCCCTGATACTCTTCCAAAACCACTCGAGACGCCCGGTGAAGGTTCCGAGCCCGTGCATAGTAACCCAAGCCTTCCCACACCTTCAGAACACTTTGCGATTTTGCCTGAGCCAGATGCTTTATTTTCGGAAAAGTTTTTAGAAATTTCAAGTAATAGGGAATGACCGTTTTAACCTGGGTCTGTTGAAGCATGACTTCCGAAACCCAGATCCGGTAAGGATCTGTTGTATCCCGCCAGGGAAGCTTTCGGTTATGATTCAAATACCATCCAACCAGGTTTTGTCGGATTTTGGAAATATTTTTAATTTTCATTAATATATGTTGCCGATAAAAAATAAACCAGGCATGCACGCGGTTTATAGATTTTTTAATATAGGAAGGGCACGCTTAAATTCGGGCGTTCCAGCTCGATTCAGTAGCTCATAAATAACCATTTCCGTTGAACTGATCACCGCACCGGCTTTTTCCAACCGCCGCAATCCGATTCGCCAGTCCAGTTTTCCGGGTGAGGAGACGGCATCGGCGATGACGTGTACCCGGTATCCACGTTCAAGTGCCTGAAGACCTGAATGGAAAATACACACATCTGCCTGAATGCCGGTAAGAATGATCGTTTTTCGATCCAGTTTTTGGATCACATTGGAAAGGGTCTCATTTTGAAAACATCCAAACTCCATTTTATTGAACACGTGTGAAGCCGGTACTTTTTCCAGCAGTTCGGGGATCATTTCGCCCAATTTTTCGGCGTTTTGCTCAGAAAAAATGACCGGCATGTTCATCAATTGGGCCATATCGATCAAGTTGGATATATTTTTAACAAGACGGTCGGGTTCAAAGCAAGTGTCCAGCACGGATTTTTGAATATCAACCCCCAGGAGAAAGGCGTCTTTTTTTTGCAGAAAGTTGGATTCCGTGTTCATTGATAACTCCTTTTTTGTGTCTGATGAAAAGGTTGATGTCTGTCAAGGCTGTTTATAGACCCATAATATTCTTTTACCACCGGATTAAAATGGCGTCAATCAGTTCAAAAGTGAACGAAAGTGGGTGACGTCGGATCATATTTCGTGATAAGGTGTTCTGATTTCAGTCAAGGTGTACCCGCTCCATATGGAATTATAAAAGACCGTTAACTTGTGCCTATTCATTGCTTTAAACGGATTCGATTTGAATCTATTGGGGCTTGTTGGGAACAGGCTTAAAGCAGCAAAATATGGAAAAATCCCGTTACTTTTCAATGTTCTCACTTTTATATCTTTTGGCTGGTTTAATTTTAATTCCGGATAACTTGTCCGCATCCGGCCCATTATCCTTAAACTGCGAGCCGGATGCCGGCCCCTGCACACGGACGATTTCAGGAACAAAAATCCAACTGGAAATTGAGCCCAAACCGATAAAGGTGATGGAAATACTCATTTTTCGGCTCACGATCGCTGATCAACCCCCCGAAAAAGTTCCGTCAATCGAACTGGGCATGCCCGGAATGAAAATGGGCCCCAATAAAGTGCTGATAAGGGCGATCCAAAAAGATGTTTTCATCGGGAAAGGGGTCATTGTCAAATGCTCCAGCCCTAAACGTGTATGGAAAGCAACCGTAACCGTACCGGGTCTTGGGAAAACCGATTTTATTTTCCATGTTATCTATTGATTCTGTTTACTGGATCTTTTTTGTCACCGGACTCACCGTCGGGTTTGGTCATTGTGTTGTTATGTGCGGGCCCATTACTGTTTCTTTTTCACTGAAATTGCAAGAACGCCCGGCACGACTCCCTTTTCACCTTTATCATATGGGACGTATTACGACATACGGCTTTTTGGGGGGGATAACGGGCCTGACCGGATCGTTTACCACAATAACAAGCCATGTAATCGGAATTCAAAAATGGGTGATGATGATTGCCGGTTTTCTAATTATTATCATGGCCATCAAAATGAGCAGTGGGGGCCGTTTTAACGGTATTTTTTCAAACCGCCAAAAACCGGATGGTTTCATTTCCAGGACTTTCAAAAAAATTTCTTCCATAAAGACCCAGGCCGCCTACTTCCCCATGGGGATTTTACTCGGTTTTTTACCTTGTGGACCCGTTTATACGGCGCTTCTCGCTGCGGCCAGAAACGGAATGGATGCCTCAACCCCATTTACCGGCTTTTTGTCCGGTGCGGCATTAATGGTGGTCTATGGCGCCGGTACCGTACCGGCCTTATTATTGGTGGGGAAGCTTTCAAGCATGGGGTGGATTAAAAAAAGGGAAATCTTTTACCGGTTTGGATCCCTTTTTATGATCACTCTGGGTATATTTTTTATCATCAAGGGGATTAAATACTAAAATGCATTTCAGTGTTTTTCCGGAGCATCACAATTTTCGACAGAGATTGTTACCACCTGTGATGCCTGCCTCAGGATTCACCCGATATTTTTCGTTGCCGGCCTGAATTACTCTAAAAGCAAGTTTTCGATGGCGCCTCCAATCTCCGGGAATTGAAACGGATAGCCCGAGGACATCAGTTTATTCGGAACACATCGCTGGCTGGAAAGTAACGCCGATCCGAGTTCACCCAGAACCAGACGAAGCACAAAAGCGGGTACCCGCATCACGGAAGGCCTTTTCAAAACGCGGCCCACTGTTTTGGCCAGATCCTTATTTCTGACCGGATGCGGTGAACAAAAGTTTACAGGGCCTGACATCGCTTTGCTATTTATGACAAAATCGACCGCCAAACAAAGATCCTGGATATGGATCCAGGGAAACCACTGTCGACCATTGCCTTGTGGTCCACCGACGAAATACCGAAACGCGGGCACCATTTTTTCCATGGCGCCCCCACCCCTGCCCAGCACGATACCAAACCGGGTAAATACCACCCGAGCACCTTTTTCCCTTCCTTTATCGGCTTCCTGTTCCCAATCGACGGCAAGGCGGGCCAAGAAATCATTTCCCAAAGACGCCTTTTCATCGACTTTATTATCGCCACGATCCCCGTAATACCCCACAGCGGAAGCATTAATCAAAGTAACCGGTTTTGAGGGTGAAAGTTGGTCCACGATATTTCGGGTGGTTAGAATTCGACTGTTATAAATCACCTTTTTATATGAATCGGTCCACCGTTTAAAAATGGATCTTCCAGCCAGGTTGATGATGATGTCGGCGCTTTTCAGTTCCTGTTGCCAGATCCCTTTTTGGGTCAAATCAGCCGAAATATATTTAAATCGATTGTGATGGATGATTTCAGGATCCGGTTTGCTGCCGGCTGCCAGTACGTCATATCCTTTTTTTATAAAAAATTCAGATAGATATCGTCCAACAAAACCTAGGCCACCACTAATGAAAATCCTCATGATTCACCTCGTTTCAAATCGGTATAATCAATATAAAGAAAATAGGGCTTTATTCGGATTCAATAAATACAAATCAAGGAATCGATAGAGGGGTATCGGCTCATTTTTCATCGAGCGGCGCATGGCTCTCGGCTTGAACCGAGATTTCAAATGGCCCTGACATAAAAAAAAAGGGCAACACCGTCTGCGGCGTTACCCTAATTGGTTGGTCGGATTAAAAAATTTTATCCGCAGGAACTCGCTGAACCGCAGCCTCCGCAGTCACTGCTCATTTGAATATTTGAACTCAGCTTAAAACCAACTTCCTGAAAATCGATTTTAATCGGAGTTGCTCTTTCCATAAAATCTTTGTCGACGATGTACTTAAATCCATCGATATCGTAAACATCGTCATCATCTTTCAGCTCGTCCAGAGCCATGGCAAGCGCCGGCCCCGATCATCCGCCTTCATTTAGAAAAATTCTGATGGGCGAAACGTCTTTTCCTTCAAAATACGTTGCAATCTGCTGTGTGGCCGATTCTGTCACTTCGATCATGGGAACCTCCTTGAATCATGATAAGAGGGCAATCCGTGCCCGTCTTTTTTATATGTCGATTGCTGGTAAAAGTAGTCACGTAAAGATAATTTGTCAACGGAGAAAATGATTGGGGGCCAATCCAAAACCGGTCATTTAAAATTTTACTTTCGGTATCCGGGTGATCCGGATCTCCATTTTACGACCCTCGGTTCATGATTGACAAGATCTCCATATATATTTTAAAATCTTTATCAGAAAACAGGATAAAAATAAATAAGCGCGTCTGTTTTATTTCTTTTTAAACCCTTAAAGGTCGTATAATGTTTCGTCATGCTTTGGAGGCGGTTTTTTGGCTTTGAGTCCTTTTCCTTTTTTTTCGGGCAATAGAAACGGTTCCTCTCCTTCCAGGATATCACCCATTTCCGCTTCAATCTGATCGGGATCTTCACCCTGCTCCATCCGACTTAACGCTTCTTCCATACCCGGACCCAGTTGCAATCCGGTCATATCAGACAATTTTCTCATCAGACCGGCGGCCTGTTGCGGGTTTTCCTCGTCGATCTTTTCCGCCTCGCCGGCCAGCATGGTCATGGCTTTTTCCATCTTGTTTTCATCAATGGGCAGATCGTCAATGTCGCTTTCCTCTTTTGCTTTTCCGGTAAAAGCAAAAGAGGACATTTGCTTTTGCAGCTTTTTTGCTTTACATTTTGGGCAATTCGGTCTCTTTCCGGTGTTTATTGTTTTCGAATAAAAGTTGAAAATGGTGTTACAATCGCTGCAGTAAAATTCATATATCGGCATTTTGACCCCTTTCTCCAATCCACTTTTTTATTTTTCACTTTTTCAACTAAATCATAAAATGAGCCAAACACCTTGTCAACTATCGATATAAACATCACATATTCCAATGGTTGACTTGATGCATTTCCTCTGCTATGGCACCCGAAATTATCATAAAAAGAATCAATTTGAAAGGAATCAAAATTATGGAAAAAACACTCTCAATTATTAAACCCGATGGCGTCGCCCGGGGGCTCATGGGTCAAGTCCTCAAACGATTTGAATCAAACGACATTAAAATTGTGGGCATGAAAATGATCAAAATGACCAAATGCCAGGCACAGGGATTTTATGCGGTACACAAAGAACGTCCTTTTTTCGAAAGTCTGACTGATTTTATGTCCTCCGGTCCAGCCGTGGTAATGGTTTTGGAAGGCGATAACGTGATCGAAAAAAATCGTCAATTAATGGGGGCCACCAACCCGGAAGAGGCAGCCGAGGGGACCATCAGAAAAGATTTCGCCACTGAAATCGAAAAAAATATCGTCCACGGCTCGGATGCACCTGAAACAGCTGCTTTTGAAATCAGCTATTTCTTTAATCAGTTTGAAATTGTTTCCTGATGCCGAATCAGATCAACCTGGCCAATATTTCGATTATTTTACACCAGCCCCGTTTCCCGGAAAATATCGGTGCAGCCGCCCGTGCCATGTGTAATATGGGTGTCGAGCAACTCATCGTGGTCAAACCGCGCGATTGTAATCCAACGAAAATTCTCAAATTGGCCACACCGTCCGCCATCGAAGTGGTGGAACAGATGCAAGTTTTTGACGAATTAAAAGATGCCTTGGGATCTTTTAATTTTGTGGTGGGAACCACCGCCAGGCGCGGGGAGCATCGACAGGTCATCCGATCGCCGGCTGCACTGGTTAAGAGCCTGGTTCCCATTTCACAAAACAACCGGATCGCCATCCTATTCGGCCCGGAAGATCGGGGGCTGTCAAATGAAGAAATCCGATTCTGTCACCGATTGGTGAATATCCCGACTCACCATTTTTCTTCCATTAATCTGGCACAGGCAGTGATGATCATATGCCACGAATTGTTCAAGACCCATCAACTTGAAAGCAGCCCGTTTGTCCCCCGTCTGGCCAGCCGTCGCGAATTGGATGGCATGTACGATCAGTTGAGAGATATTTTAGTACGAATCAGTTACATCAATCCGGAAAACTCGGATTTCTGGATGAACAAACTAAGATATTTTTTTACCCGTCTTCATTTAAGGGCTCGTGAAGTCAGCATCATCCGCGGCATCTGCCGACAGGTGGACTGGTATGCAAAAAAATCCTTTGACGATGGTGTAAAAAAAAGGGAACCAAAATCATGAAACCTTTTTTTCGGACCCAAAGGTGAGAAAAAACCAAATCTCAATAAAAGGACCGTATTGTTGATTTGCATCTTTTTTTTTCAGACATCCCGAATATCGGGCAATTTTTTTTTCTACAAAGGCCGGCTTCAGCGGATCTCGAACTTTGAGAGGGGTAAAACGAATAACCGCCCCAATGAAAGATCCATCGAAATAGACATACATACATTGAGTATTTCGCTGATTTATCCGCCTTAAAGGATGAAATCAGAACCCCAACTGGGATGGCATCATCTCGCGTGACACAGAAATCGGGCAACCGGTGGGGTTTTGCAAAGGTCTCCCACCCCGGTTGCCGTAACTCTTTCGCGTGGTTATACTATGCGCAAAAGGAGGAGGTTTGATGAAAAAATACATATATCTATTTGTATCTGTTTTGCTGGTCCTGGGTCAGGTAGTTTTGTTGCCCCAAGCGGGTCTTGCATCGGAAACACCCAGGATGACAAAAGAGCAACTCAAGACGATGCTGGATCACCCTGATATTTTAATTGTGGATGTGCGAACCATTCCCGATTGGGATGCCAGCGAATTAATGATTAAAGGGGCGGTCCGGAAGGATCCGAGGAAAATCCAATTTTGGATAAAACAGTATCCAAAAGATAAGATCATTGTAGTTTATTGCGCCTGAACCAATGAAGCAACCAGTGCCTGGACGGCACAAAATCTGATGAAAATGGGATATTCGGAAGTGTTCGCCTTGAAAGGGGGTTGGCATGAATGGAACGATGCAAAATATCCGGTGGAAAAGAAACATAACTAGTGTCCGCCCACAAATGGTAGATTTTGGTTCAGAGCAAGGCTTGAGCAATTTTGAAACCGCAGACATAGCGGGCTATGTCGAGGATTTCAAAAGAGCGAAAACGCCGCTCTGGGCCAAAAGATGCCGTTTG
>SDBV01005229.1_pt1 | contig 18373 bp, 14 predicted proteins | sample 2277081 | NCBI WGS metagenome assembly SDBV01 (sample SAMN10402039, study PRJNA504765) | marine sediment metagenome | isolation source: marine sediment core GS10_PC15, 223 cmbsf | place: Arctic Ocean: Southern Knipovich Ridge | collected 2010 | reverse complement strand
CATTAGAAGTCCGTGTCCCGGATCTCTCGTCCGGTCGCTTCGACCAGCTTGGAGATTTCGTCCAGAGTGTCGGGCGACCATTCGACCCCGTCGAGCTGGGCTTGGATCTTGTCCAAAGCCGCCCAGTCGCTCAGGCCCCTGGTAGGGCGCTGGACAACTCGGCCTTCGGCTGTGCCGGTCAAACCGGTCTTTTTTCCGTTTTCCATCGTTCCTCCAATTGTAGGTGGGGTGCTGAATGCACCACCAGGCCCCCAGGTGCCCAGGGGCTAGGCGCTAGATTCAACTCTGAAACCGAGGCGTGTCGTGATACTCGGCGATCGCCTTCAGGGCGAGCTCGACGTGGTCGTCAGTGATGGAGTCCTGCTGTAGGACCTCGATAACCGCATCAAGGTAATCAACATCACCGAGGATACCGGGGCCCTGAACATCAGCATCCTGGAAGTGGCCAAGCCGGAGGACAAGCCCACCAAACCCCAAAAAGCCCGTATCATGGCTATGGCCTTGGTCTTGGGCCTGATGCTCGGAGGCGGCCTGGCCCTGGGACGCGACTGGATGGACGAGCGGCTCCGCTCGGTCGAAGAAATCTCGGCCACCGTTGGGGCGGCCGTCTTGGGCGTAGTGCCCCACATGTTCAAGAAAAACAGTACCCCGGCCCAGCGAGGTCAGCAGGTCCACCTGGAGCCGCAGTCGGCTGAGGCTGAGGCCTATCGCACCATTCGCACCGCTATCTACTTTGGCGTGCCCAGCGGACAGGCCAAGACCCTATTGATTACCTCACCAGCCCCCGGCGACGGCAAGACCACAATGGTCAGCAATCTGGCTATTGCCATGGCCCAGGCCGGTCAGCGGACCCTGATTCTGGACGGCGACTTCCGTAATCCAAACCAGCACAAAATCTTCGAGATCGAGTCCGACGGGGGCCTCTCCAATGTCCTAGCCGGTCGGGGCCAGCTCAGCGATTTCATCCAGCGGACCAAAGTGGAAGGACTGGAGGTCCTACCCTGTGGGCCAATCCCGCCCAACCCCTCGGAGATGCTCAACAGCCAGGCCTTCGTCAATATCCTGGAGGAACTCTCTGGTAAGTACGACCATGTCCTGATCGATTCACCACCAGTAATGCCCGTAACTGACGCCCGGATTCTCGGGGCCATGACCGACGTAACCCTGCTAGTCCTGCGAGCCGAGAAATCCACCCGCAAGGCTGCCGAGCAGTCTCGCGACGGTCTGCTCAGTGTCGGGGCCAGTATCCTCGGGGTGGTGGTCAACGACGTGCCCCGTCGCGGCAGAGGAGGCTACGGCTATTACGGCCGCTACCACAGCTATTACCCCTATCGCTACGGCCGTAAGGATCAGCCCAAGCAAAGTCCTGCAGAGACCGCCGTGGGCTAACGACAGATGTGAGAAAGAAGGAGATCTAGATGTACCGTGTTTGTCGGGACAATCTTACGCCAGCCCAACAGCAGCGCTTGGTCCGCTTCGACGCCAGCCAATCGGTCGATGTGCACTGCCACTGCCTGCCGGGTCTGGACGATGGTCCAGCCACCACGGACGAGGCCCTGGAATTGTGCCGAGCCCTGACCGAAGACGGTATCACCAGTGCCATAGCCACCACTCACCAACTGGGCCGCTACGACGGCCGCTGTGAATCCCCCCGCATCCAGGCAGCTGTCGCCAGCCTCAATATGGCCCTCGATAAAGAGGCCTTGCCCCTGAAAATTTTTCCCGGTGCTGACGTTCGGGTGGACGAGCGAATCCCGGACCTGCTGGCTGCCGGTGCGGTGCTGAGCCTTGTGAACCTGGGCAAGCACCTGCTGCTGGAGTTGCCCGAACAGATATTCATAGATCTACAAGCCCTGACCGCAGAATTGGCCGCAACAGGACTGCAGGTCATCGTCTCCCATCCCGAACGCAACTTGTTCCTGAGCAAGCACCCGCAGGTCGTGCTGCCCTGGCTCGAACAGGGAGCTACCCTTCAGCTGACCTCCGGCAGCCTGCTGGGGAGTTTTGGACCGATGGCCGAGACCATGAGCTGGTATTGGCTGAGCAAGGGCTTGGCCACCCTGGTAGCCAGCGACGCCCACGACACCGCCGGACGACGGCCCCGCATGTCGGGAGCCATCAAGGCCATCAGCCAGCGACTCGGGCATCTGGAGGCCAAGCGAGTCTGTATCGATAATCCACTCCGGGTGCTTAACGGACAGCCCCTCTTAGCCCGAAGCAGCGCAGCTAATCTAGGAGTTCGCAGATGAAGGATCAGTCCGTAGTGGACATTACCGCGATCGACATACCGCCTAGCCGCTTTGATGCGGTCATTGAGGTTCTGCTGGTCGTCTTGCTGGTCTTTTCTCCCCTGGCCCTGGGGGCCGTCGAGGCCTGGAGTGAGATGGTGGTCATCTGCCTCGCCGGGGCCATGGTCATAACCCTGGCCCTGAAACTAACCTTTTCTCGTGGAGCCCGTCTGGTCTGGTCCTGGGCTTACGTGCCCATCGGCCTTTTCCTGCTGCTGGCCCTGCTGCAGTTGATTGCCCTACCGGCCGGATGGGTCGAGGCGATCTCGCCCCACACCGCCGCCGAAAAGACCAGGCTCCTGGGCGACCTGCCCAATGCGCCTAGTGTGCTCAGCTCAATGACCATTAGTTTTTACTCCCTAGCCACCACGCACGCTCTGCGGCTAGCCTTGTCCGCCGCGGCAGTATTCTTTGTGGTTCTCAACGTCTATCGCCGCCCTGAGCAGATCAAGCGGTTACTGGGAGCCATCGTAATTGTCGGCGCCGCGGTCGCCCTGCTGGCCCTGGCCCAGGTCATCTCCGGCGCCGAGAAGATCTACTGGAGTATTCCCGTCAGGCACAACCTCGCCGACGCCGGGACCTTCGTCAATCACAACAACTTCAGCCAGTTCATGAACCTTTCCATCGGGGCGGCTCTGGGCCTGCTGCTCCTCAAGCTCTACGAAAGTTTTAGGGAATCCCGCCTGAATCTGGCCGGCGTGGTCGAACAGTTGACCGGACCTGAAGCCCGTACCATTTGGGCCCTCGTGGCCTTTATTATCCTGGCAGCGGCCAGTGTTTTTGTTTCGCTCAGTCGCGGCGGGGCCGTTTCGCTGCTAATCGCAGCCAGCTTCACCGCCGTGCTGATCAGTTCCAAGAGAGCCCTGCAAGGTCGCGGCTGGATCATGGCCATGATGGCCCTGGCTGCCTTTGTCTGCGTCCTCTATGTGGGCTTTGACGCCGTCTACGATCGTCTGGCCACCCTTCGCCAGCAGCATGAATACGTAGGCCGATGGCAGATCGTCAAGGACATCTCCGTGGCTTGGACCAAATTCCCTGCCGTCGGAACCGGATTTGGTACGCACGAGGTGGTCTACCCCATGTTCGATCGCGCGACATCGTCGGCTTTGGCGGGACACGCCGAGAACGAATACGCCCAGACCGCTGAAGAAACGGGCATCATCGGCCTGGGACTGTTGGTACTTTTTGCAATTATTGTTTGGCGCCGCTACGCCCGCTGTGTTCGACGGGGCAGCCCGGCAGTTTGTGTGGTGGCCTTTGGGCTGGGCCTCGGTCTTTTGGCGATTATGATCCACAGTTTCAGTGACTTCGGCCAGCATCTGCCAGCCAACTTCGCCCTAACAGCCGTGTTCTGCGGATTGCTGGTTGGCCTGGCCCGCACAAGACGCTCCGCCAAGGCACCCACTACAAGCCTTGCAGTCGCCTGGCGCTTTAGACTTGTAGGCGTAATTGTCCTGATCGCTGTTGCAGCTGCCTGGAGCTGGGCGATCGCCGGAGCCGATAGAGCCCGCGCTGCCGAGAGCCACTGGGAACAGGCTCTGCGGTTAGAAAAAGACCTCAACGAGAACGATTGGCTCGGCAGCAACGAAGATTACGCCGCCTTGCTCGCCCAAGCCGAGGCCGCGGCAGATGCCCAACCCGATAGCGTCCACTACCGCCACTGGCTGAACGTTTACCGCTGGCGGGCCATCAGCCGGGTAACAGATCCCAAGACCGGCCAGGTGGCAATCACACCGCAATCGCTGGTATTCACCCAACGCATAGTTGACGAGTTGCACCAAGCCCGCCTTTTGTGCCCCACCTTTGGGCCCACCTATTGTGTAGCCGGGCAGTTGGAAAAGTTCGTGCTCAATCAGCCCATCGGGGCCGCCCATATTCGCATTGGCTACGAGTTGGCCCCCAGTGACCCGACGGCTTCTTTCGTGGCTGGCCTGCTGGATACCCGCGAAGGGAAAATCGATCAGTCGCTACCTAAGTTTCGCCAAGCCCTGGCTCTCAACGCTGGGTTATTCAAAGACGTGGTGGACGTTTACCTCCGGCAGGTTAACGACGCCCGGCCCGATCTGGCCCTTGCCCTGGCCGGGGATAATTACAGCCGTTTGCTGTACCTGGCCAGAACCTTGGATGAAAAGCCGGAATTCGAAGACTGGGCGATCAAGGTCCGGACCAAGGCGGCTGAAACTCTGGAGGTTATCTGCGAGGGACCCGACGCCCCGGCCTGGGCGTTTGCCTCCCTGGCCAACATCCGACGCCGCCAAAAGGATTACGACTCAGCCGTTGATTACTATCGCCGGGCACTGGCCAAAGATTACGGGCAGGTCTACTGGCGTCTGGCCTTGGCCCGGGTGCTGGATGAAAGCGGCCAACTGCCCGAGGCCATGCACGAGGCAAGGATATGCCTACGGCTTCGCCCGCAGATGAACGCGGCCAGGAGATTGATCGAGGAACTCAGTGTCAGGAAGACACAGTAAAGAAACACTGGAACTACGGCTGGGCTTCGCCGGTCCGCTGTTAGGTCACCTTGTCCGCGAAAATCGGTCAGGGTGCACCGAAAGGGACAGAGTGCATCGATTCAGCCTGCGTGAGAACACAAAATGCTGAAACTCTCGGACAACCCGCCCATCCTTTCGCCGCTGGTGGAGTCTCTTGAAGAGCTCACCGGCCGCTGGTGGGTGGCCCACACCAAGAGCCGCTGCGAGAAGGCCTTTGCCTTTAACCTCATCGATTACGGCATCGGATATTTCTTGCCGTTGATCGAGCGGGTGCATATCTCCGGCGGCAAAAAGCGGCGGGTCTTGCATCCTCTTTTTGGCGGTTACGTCTTCTTCTGCGGCAACGACGAAGACCGCTACAAAGCCATGACCACTAATCGGCTCTGCAGTACCATTGAAGTTCACGATCAGCAAGACCTCTGCGCCGAGCTGGCCGCCATCGAAAAAGCCCTCACAGGCAAGGCCCAACTGGACCCTTACCCCGCCCTGGCTGTCGGACGGCGCTGCCGCATCAAAGCCGGAGCGTTTCGTGGCCTGGAGGGTGTAGTCGTTCGCCGCGATAAACTCACCCGCATCGTACTGCAGGTCAGCATCCTCGGCCAGGGGGCCGCCATGGAGATCGACGCCGACCTACTGGAATTGCTGGACTAGCTTGCTCTCGATACTCATAACAGAACAGAAGCGAATCACCTACCACCTAAAAGAACCCAAGTGAAAACTTTTCTTTGCGTATATTCTGGAGCCCTGTTGCTAGCCATGGCGGCCACGCCGTTGGTCATCCTGCTAGCTCGTAGGCTCAAGGCCATCGACTCGCCGGGCCTGCGGAAGATCCACGATGTCCCTGTCCCCCGCTTCGGCGGGTTGGCTCTGGCCGTGCCCATGTTAGCCATGACTGCTTGCGTCCTGGCCCTGGATAACACCATAGGTCAAGCCTTCCGCGGCATCCAGCCACAGGTGATAGCCCTGCTAGTCGGGGCCGTCTTGATGCTCCTCACCGGCCTGGTAGACGATATCCGCGGCTTGCGGGCTCGCGTAAAGCTGCTGGCCCAGATTGCTGCCGCCGTTGTAGTTTGCGCTGCTGGTGTTCGGATCAACGAGATTGCTGTCGCAGATTGGTTCACCCTGGATTTTGGATGGTGGTCTTGGCCGATCACCATTTTCTGGATCGTGGCCATTACCAATGCCGTCAATCTAATCGATGGCCTGGATGGTTTGGCAGCGGGTATCTGCGCCGTTGCTTGCGGGACCATTGCGGTGCTGGCCATTTGGTCCGGCCAAGCAATGATGGCCGTGCTGATGTTAGCCCTGCTGGGCAGTTTGACGGGATTTCTGCTCTTCAACTTCAATCCAGCCAGGATCTTCCTGGGAGATTCGGGAACCTACTTCCTGGGCTTTATGCTAGCCGCCAGCAGCGTAATGTGCTCGACCAAGTCATCGACCCTGGTGGGGCTCACTCTTCCGGTCCTAGCCTTGGGCGTGCCAATCTTCGACACCCTCTTTAGTATCTTGCGCCGCATTATCGAGCGCCGCTCCCTCTTCGCTCCTGACCGTCGTCACATTCACCACCGCCTGCTGGAGATGGGCCTGCACCATCGCCACGCGGTGATCGTCATTTATGCCGTTACCGTTCTGGCCGCGGGGCTGGGCATGTTCATGATGCTCACCAAGGACCTCGGCACGCTGGTGGTTTTCGCCGGAGTGTTGCTGCTTTTGGCTCTGATCTTCAGGTTCGTCGGCTCGGTGCGTCTCAGGGACGCGATCTTGGGACTCAAGCAGAACCTCTCCGTAAACAAACAGCGCAGGCAAGAACGGCTCAGCTTCGAGGAAAAGCAGCTTCTGCTGCGAGAGGCTCATTCCTTCCAAGCCTGGTGGCAGGCCGTCTGTACCACCGTGGAGGAGATGGACTTTACCCGGATGAGTATGTCGGTCCGCAACCGCGACGGCAGCACCCGTCAGCTTGAATGGCTGTGCACCGAGGAGCCTTCAGGCCATCAGACCGTAATCCGAATGACCGTGCCCGTAGCTGACCGCCGGGCCGGAGATCCGCTACCGATGGAAGTGGACGTCTCCGTCGACGGGTCTCTTGAGGCCGCCGGACGCCGGGTAGCCCTTTTTAGCCGACTACTTGAGGAACACAGCCTGGCCAGTCTGACCTCAAATAACGGCCATGAATCTGCCCGCACAGACCATTCTGCACGCGCTCGGGAGAACGAAGGATAGCTGTAGCGTACCTGTGGGAAGAATTCGCCCTGGGGACTTTTGAAAGAATAAGAGAATCTTGTGGACTTTTCATTGACTGTATCTGCAGTCATGCCAGCCGAGCAGAGGGTGTTGGCTCATGTAAGTCCGCAGGCAAAATTGGCATCGCTTGGTGCAGCCGGGCCTTTGCGAGGTTCAACTAGCTTCACCATACCCTCAGCGGTGCCATTATGGCAGCGGGGGTCGGCGAGTAGCCGGCCCCTCTGCCAATTATCGGCTATTTTGGCCGCCAGCAATAGACCATAACAGCTGTTTGACAAGTGTACGCCCCTTTTCTATTCACTTGATTCTTCGACTTCGCTCAGTTTGCTCTGAACCTGTCGAAGGGGCAGGCTCTGTCAAAATAACGTTGCCAACCACTAAATGATGAAAGCTCATAACTGAACGCTGGCTTCTGTAAGTTGATAGCGGGTACTCTATGCCTAATGTAAATACTGAAACGTTTGAAGCGGCCAAAATGAAACCAGACCCAGTGCTGGTAGAGTCTGCTGCGCCGAAACGAAATGGTATTAAATCTTCATTGCTATTGAGGAATTTTTGGTTCTTCATTATTTCACAAAAAACCAATCTTAATAACCTATCTGTTTTAGTGATTATCAATCTGACTTTGGCTGGGCTTGGGTTCATTACAAAAGTAAAGATTGCCAATACGCTGGGTAAGGCGGATTTCGGATTGTTTGCTTATGGGTTTGCGATTGCTGCATACGGCCGTGTAATAATTAGTTTCGGCTTCGAGAGGACCCTTGCCAGGGATATTATACATTTCCCCAAGCGGCAGGGTCAGCTGGTTGCCTCAAGCCTTTTGTTGCGGGGTCTTTTGTTTGTGGGAGTTAATCTGGCATTAGTTGTCTGGAAGTTTTTCTCTCCAGCGGTAAGCGATTTGACATGGGGAGTTGTTCTGGTTGTTCTCGGACAGTCTATACTTGCACTCGAACTGAGGGCTGTTTACGATAGCTGGGGCAAGATGAGTCGTCATGCCATTTATCACCTTGTTCAACGGTGCCTGTATTTTGCACTTGTTTGGGCAACCATACTATTAGTTCCCGATAGCTTCAACATTTTGTGGATTGGTGTTTTTCTTATCGTTACGTTCTCATTGTATATATTGCTTCAATGTTCGTGGGCGTTTAAGAGAATTGAGTTTACGGGAGTAACGAAGACCATTGTTGCTGACACTATTTCTTTAGCTAAAGGTAACTTAATAGTTTGGTTTGCATGTCTTGGAAGCCTTTCCTTCGGTATCATAAATCAGCTTATCCTGAAATATTATGGAGGCAAGGAGGCACTGGGTGGTTATTCTGCGGCATGGCTGATTATTTCAATAGGGATCTTATTGCTTGCTCAGGTTTCTCGAATAGGTTGCCCTGCAACCGCAAGAAATACAAAGCCAGGCGTAAGCACACAGGCGAAAGTTAGGTTTCTCATTAAATATGCAGGAGTTATGGTTTTCATTGTTTCTCCAATTTGCCTGGCAACTATTCTATGGCCTGAGTTTATTTTGCGCCAGCTTTTTAAATCTGAATTTGCTTCAGCTTCAAACGCATTGAGGATGATGGGTATTTTTATGATGATATACCCACTTGAAATTGTGGCGGCTCATTACATGGTTGCCATACATGCAGAGGCTTCCTATTTTCGGAATGTCATAGTTGGGGGTGTGTTGAGTCCTTTACTGTGCTTTCTATTTATACCAGTAATGCAAGATGTTGGAGCTGTATTAGCATTAATTCTGGCAAATTTCACAACAATGGCATTGAATTATTATGCTATAATCAAGAAGTTACAGAAGAGTAATTCATGAATACTGTACTAGAGAGTTCTGTTGTTATCCCTGCCGTTTCGTAGATGCCAAGAGGTAAACGATTCGCTTTTGCAAGTGCCTTTGTCGCTCTTATTTGAGTCTTTATAGAAATGCTCCGCCCAAAAGTCATTGATTTGGCAAAAATTGCAGCATGGTTACTTTTTGCTAATTTGGCCCTGGATATGCTAAACCAACTTGTCGATTTTTTCACAGGCATGAAGTTCCTGGCACCGGCTCTTTTCCTCGTTCCATGGCTACTGTTGGCAATTCTAATTTATTGGTGTTTTTCGGTACCAGGTAAATATACCCTGTTTAAGCTTTATCTCGTTTGCACTTTAATAAAATGGGCAGTTTATATTTTTATCTATGGTCATATTATAACTCAAAAGAGGATCCTGATCGTGCCACTTCTTTTGATTGGGTTGTCGGAAAGAGAAGACTTTCTTAGATATTCTCAGAAGAGTATTGCGTCTTTCAAGTATATACTTTGCTTCTTGTTTGCGTTGACTGTTATACCTTTTATCGGTTGGTATAGCGTCAATCCTGATCCATACCGTTTTTCAGGAATATGGGACTTTCCACAAAACCCCGGTTATTACTGCGTTGCTTTCATGATCCTTTTTTTGAACAAGAACATAGTCGTCAATCTGCTCATCTACCTCTTGGTAATATACACAGGCGCGAAAAGTGCAATCCTCGCCGGCACAGTTGTGCTCTTGTATTCCTGCCGAGTTTCGTTCATGAGGAGCATCGCATCCTCTAAAAAAACTCTTCTCATTCCAATGGGTCTTGGAGCAATCATCTTGCTGGTGGCATTTGTTGTCTACGGTGGAATGGACTATTTCATCGAGTCGGCAACTTTTCATTATGAGAAGTTATTTTCTGAAGAAATAACGAATGACAAATTTGGGGCTGGAAGAGTATACATGAGTAAACTTGCCTTAGATGAATTGAAAAACTTTAGCGCTATTGACCTAATGCTGGGCAGATCACCAACATCTCTCTATGACCTTTACGTGGGAAAGGAAAACACAGGCGGATGGCCCCACAATGACTTTGTGACTGTATTATACATTTACGGAATATTCGGGTTTGCATTTTACATTTATTATGTTCTCATACGTCCACTCAAGTATCCCTCAACAGACTACCCTTGGAAAAATATTGCACTAGTGTTGACTGTTTTCTTGTTAATGGCAACAAATGGGTTTTATCAGACTCGTTCAAGCTTTCTTTTTTTACTATGCTATGCAGAGCTATATCAAAGAAATCGCCTATGCATCACGAACCAGAAGATGAGAAAGGTTGAACTATGGGACCCGTAGATATTGGTGTGGCTACTATGCGAATAACTACCATACCTTCAGTCAGTGTTGTAATTCCTCTTTACAATAAGGCAAATGAAATAGCTAGGGCTTTACGGTCTGTTCATAATCAAACGCTACGGCCTTCGGAAATCATTGTCGTGGATGATGGTTCCACAGACAATAGCGCAGATATTGTCAAGTCGTTAATGGTCCCAAACCTCCATCTAATCCAGCAAGGCAATGCTGGTGAGTGTGGTGCTAGAAATCGTGGCATTTCGGAAGCAAAAGGCCAACTGATTGCTCTTCTTGATGCAGATGATACGTGGGAGCCTGGCTTTCTCGAAGCGATAGTTGCCATGTACCTTAAGTATCCAAATTGTGGTATCTATGGTACGGCTTGGCAAATCCTAACTCCCATAGGTAAGTGTATGGTCCCCAAGTTTCGAGGAGTCCCTCCTACAGGTAAGGATGGAATTCTTGATAGCTATTTTAAAATAGTCGCGAAGGGAGTGACTCTCTGCTCATCTTCTGTTGCCGTTCCAGAATATGTCTTTAGAAAAGTAGGCGGTTTCCCTTTGGGTGTAACACTTGGCGGAGATAGAGAGATGTGGGTTCGCATTGCTGCAGAGTTTCCTGTAGCGTTCTGCAACAAGATACTTGCAACTTGGCATCTTGGTGCTTCGAACCGAGTTTCAAATATTTACACTTATGGCACTGAACATTCGCTAATCTGTACTGGCAGGACACTCTTGGCCCAGAAAAATTTGCCTAGAGAAACAAGAAGTCACCTTATTGCTTATTTGGCCAATACACAAGTTTTTTTGGCCAAGCAGTTGATTCGTTCGGGACGTTCGCGTGAGGGGCGCAAAGTCCTTATGGAATGCATAAAACCATCCTGCTGCATGTTAAAATGGTTTGCTTGTCTTTGCGGTACTTTTGTACCTCGTAGCTTTTTTAACAAGGTATATACGATACGATGTTGGTTTGGTCGTTTAAGGTTAAGACCATGATTTCAAAACAAAGCAAGCTCAAAATCTTAATTGAAAGTTATGAATGTAGCCCGGTTCGATCACATGCACCTGGGGCGGCTTGGCAGATTATATCTCGTCTTGCTAATTATTATGAACTTTGGATTATAGTAGAGGAAACACAATATGGTAATGAGGTCCGGTCATACCTGGCTCAAAATCCTGAGCTTAAAAATAATCTTCACTTTACATTTATTCCAAGAGAAACAAACTATAAACGCAAACGGCCTGTGTTGCCAATACGTGAGGTGCTGGATTATAGAAGATGGCTTAAAAAATCATTTAAAATCGCATTAGACTTACATTCTCAAGTCAATTTTGACATTGCGCATCATTTAAGAGGAGACTCCTTTCGAGAGCCGGGCTTTCTTTGGAAGTTGCCCATCCCGTTTGTATGGGGACCGACTGGAGGGACAACCCGTGTTCCCTGGTGTATGTTTTCCACTCTTGATTTGAAAGGTCAGATTGAACATGCTTTAAGAAATATCATAAATGCTTATCAGGTTCGTTTTAGTTTACGTGTGCGAAAAGCATTCCAAACAGCAGCATGCATAATGTCACAAACCAGTACGGATCAGGAGAATTTCCGTAAGGTTCGTGGAGTTGAATCTATTATTGTTCATGAGCAGGCGTCCGAGCCATCGATTGGAAAGTGCCGCACTTACGATGGCACGAGAAAACTAAACATCGCATGGGTTGGCCAGTGTATCGCACGTAAAGCTATGCCACTTTTACTCCGAGCCCTGTCTAAACCCGAAATAGATGGACGTGTTAGACTGCATATTGCAGGAGATGGCCCTTATCGCCCCAAATGGGAGAGAATGGCTACTAAGCTCGGTATTGCTGACGAATGTATATGGCATGGCTGGTTACCTCAGGATAAAACTCTTGACATGCTCAACACTTGCGACGTGCTTGCATTTACGAGTCTCTTGGAGGCAACATCTACAACCGTAATGCAGTCATTATCAATGGGCGTTCCTGTTATATGTTTCATGCACTGTGGTTTTGGAGATGTCGTCACTGAAGACTGCGGGGTTCCGATTCTGATACATAATGCTCGCTCAGCCATCGAAGGTTTTGCCTCTGCAATCCAAACAATCTTGCGAGAGCCTCAAAAGCTCGAAATTTGGAGCAAAGGCGCGCTGAGCCAAGCTCACAAGTACAGTTGGGACCATCTGGCTGAACAGGTGAAGAAAGCTTATGAAATTGCTTTAGCTTCCAGCAGGAAAAATCAAACCTGAAAAATGTTTGTTTTTCCGCAGAAAATTTGTCATCGGCTCAATTCCAATAAAAAGTTGCAGTATTCCCGGTCACTGACCATCGCAGACAAACGTGACTTTATTAACACACGGACACAGACAGAATATAGGAAGCCCAGATGCATGTCATACAAGTTTTTAACCGGCGACGCGATTGGGGTGGAGAAGACAATTCTATAACTCACACAGTAGATATACTACGCAGGCGGGGAGTCGAAACAGACCTCTGGATTCGAGACGTTAACGAAGCAAGTAATAATCTGGCAGGGAAAATAAGTTTATTTTTTTCTGGAATATATTCACTCCGATCTGCCAAGATGATGTCGGCCAGAAAGTAACAAAGCCTTGTTCGGCGACGCCAGTGTCCAGGCTATTAAGGAAGCCTTCATTTGAAAAGACAGATGTATATATTAATGATACATAATGCGTACGGAAGTTTAAGTGGCGAAGAAATCATGATATCTCGTATTAGTAACATCTTGCAGGATTACGGCCACAAGGTTTCAACTTTCTTTCGTAATAGTAGTGAGATAAAAACGGGAGCTGACAAACGTAGAGCTTTTTTTTCAGGGATTTACTCACGAAAAAGTCGGCGGCAATTTCGGGAAACTATTAAACAGAATCGCCCGGATGTTGTTCATATTCACAACCTTTTCCCTTTGATATCGCCAGCGATTCTGCCGGAATGTAAAAAGGCCAGTGTGCCGGTCGTCATGACAGTGCATAACTACCGCCTTGTTTGTCCCAGCGGTCTGCACCTGACCGCTGGGAAGATATGTGAAAAATGTTGTGGCGGCAGAGAATATCAATGTCTGCTGAATAACTGCGAGAAAAGTTTATCTAAGAGTCTTGGGTATTTTCTGCGTAACTATGTCGCTCGCAAACTCAAGCTATACAAAAATAATGTTTCGATGTATGCCTGCCTGACTGAGTTCCAGAAACAGCGATTGATAGATGCTGGCTTTGATGCTGATAGGTTAGTAGTCATACCCAATATGGCAAATGTGCAGGAAAGAGATAATGAAAGTGTATTAGGCGACTATATTGGTTTTATTGGTCGAATCAGCCCGGAAAAAGGCGTTGGTGATTTAGTGAGCGCGGCAAGGCAATTAGAAGATATAAAATTCAAAGCTGCTGGCTCTTACGACTTAATACCTGAATTGTTAAATTCTGCCCCGGATAATTTTGAATTCTGCGGCCATATTGGCAGGGACAAGATATCTGGTTTCTACGATAATTCTCGAATAAGTGTGATGTGCAGCATCTGTTACGAAGGGTTTCCCTCGACTATTTTAGAGCCAATGATGCAGGGCAAGCCGGTTATAGCTTCTCGAATTGGTGGGATTCCGGAAATTGTCGATGATGGTGTTACAGGTTTATTATTTGAGCCGGGGAATGCGGAGGATTTGGCAGAGAAGATTCAGTATCTCTGGGATCGCCCCGAGCTCTGCAAGAAAATGGGGCAGGCGGGGAGAGAAAAGGCCCTGCGGGAATATTCCCCCAAAAAATATTATGAACGTTTGATGGATGTTTATAAGAAGACCATTGAGCTCGGCCCAGGTGGTGCTTAATAGTTGTTTTTATAAAAGAAAGTTTATGGCCAGCAATAATACAATTCTTTCAATTAACTTTGATCTTGTCGATTACAGGCAGGTATTTGAGGCTGTTGACGGTTATAAAGCTTCTGGCAGGCGGGAACTTGTTACCATTACCAATCCGCATAGTGTGCTGATGTGTCATCGCGATGAGAAAATGATGCAGGCGACACAATCGGCAGGTTTGGTATTGCCCGATGGTGCGGGGATTATTCTGGCAGCTAATATTTTAGGATATAAGAATCTTGGCCGTGTCACAGGGCCTGATTTAATGCTGAAACTATGTGATTGGGGGCGTGAAAAAGGATTTCGTCATTTCTTTTATGGCGGGGATGATGATGTAGCTAAAAAACTAGTCAATAATCTCACGGAGAATTTCCCTGGTCTTCAGGTTGCAGGGGCATACTGTCCGCCATTTAGACCCTTAAGCGATGAAGAAGATAATAATATTGTCGGTATGATAAACGATTCAAAGACAGATATCGTTTGGGTCGGGCTTGGCGCTCCCAAGCAGGAAAAATGGATGCTTGACCATACTGGTAAGATCAAGGCCGCTGCAATGATAGGAGTGGGAGCTGCATTCGATTTTCATTCAGGAAATGTAAAATGGGCGCCAGCTATAGTCCGCAGGCTTGGCATTGAATGGGCCTGGCGCCTGATAGAGAATCCTAAACGCATGTGGTGGCGTAATCTTGACAGCCCAATCTTTCTGACAAAGGTACTATATCAACGTATAGCGATGGCATTAAGCCGTAAACCAAAATCATCTCCTAGTTCCAAACGCATTGAAACCTGATTTGTGTCTATTGTTATCCTAACAGTCTTGGCCGTAACGTACTGTCTCGCGAATTGCTCATAAGCTACAAATCAGAATTAAACTATGTGGCATTATCTAATAATAACAGCGTCTAATGAAGACCAGGCGGCCGGATATCGGGCCCAGCTGGATCTGCGACTGCGGCTGGGTTTGCTGCCGGAGGTGCAGAATGTCCTGGTCGTGGCCGATCCGGGTGGTAAGCGTATCGGCTCGGGGGGTAGTACGCTTTGCTGCCTTATGGAGGTCTTGCAACGGGAGCTGAGCGACACTGCGGCTGGTCCAGAGTCTTTCCGGGACGTGCTCAGTTCGCTGCGGATACTGATCATCCACGCCGGGGGCGATTCCAAACGGCTGCCCGCCTACGGGCCCTGCGGTAAGATATTCGTGCCTGTACCGGGCGAATCGGATAGCTGCTTGCCGATGACCTTGTTCGATCGACAGCTGCGGACCTACTTGGCATTGCCTTCGCCGCCAGTGGGGGTGGGGCAGGTGGTGATCACCTCCGGTGATGTTATGCTGTGGTTCGATCCAGAGCAGGTGAGTTTCGATAAACCCGGTCTTACCGGTTTAGGCTGTTATGCTGATCCCGAGCAGGCGGCTAACCATGGCGTATATTGCGGTGTCGATGCCGGCCGCGTAAAACGATTCCTGCAGAAACCCTCGCCCGATCAGCAGCAGGCCCTGGGCGCTATCGATCATTACGGTCAGTCGGTTCTGGATATCGGGGTCATGAATTTCGATGCTGATACAGCTGTTCGCCTGCTGGAGATATTTGGTTCCCGCTCCGACGCCAGCGGTACACTTACGCTGTCCGGCGAGATGGGCCAGGCGGTTATGGACCGCGGACTGGATTTCTACCGCGAGTTATGCTGCGGAATGGGCACTGAGGTGACCTCCGCCCAGCATATCCAGATGGCACGCGGCAGTGGGTCCACCTGGGACGATTGTCTGCTGGGCAGATTGCTGCAAGCGCTGCGTGATATCGATTTCAACCTTCAGTTGCTTCGCCATTGCGACTTTACCGATTTCGGGACCACCCGCCATATTATCCGCAGCGGAACCGTCCTGATGCAGCAGGACCGGGGCGCACCCCGGTTACATTCCTGCCTGGATATCAATAACGATATACACGATAGCGGCCAGCTGATCGGTTCGAGTTCCTGGGTGGAGGGCTGCCGGATCACTTCACCGCTGACGCTCGGCGGTGAAAATTTGGTACTGGGAGTGAATATCGACCAGCCGCTCAGTCTGCCGGCCGGTGCGTGCCTGGACGTGATCGCCGGTTTTGATCGCAACGGCAGCGATACATGCTTCATTCGCTGCTATGGAGTTGATGACACCTTTAAGGATACGATTGAGCAGAACGCTACTCTGTGCGGCCGACCGGTCCTGGAGTGGTTGGAGATGGTTGGTGCCTCTGCGGACGATCTCTGGGATCATGCCATACCCGCTGATCAAAGGTCGCTCTGGAACGCTCGGGTGTTCCCCGCCGTGGGCAGCCCCAATCAATATCGAAACTGGCTCTGGATGTTCGAACCAGCCAAAGCGACCGAGCAGGAAAAGGCCAACTGGCGAGCTGCCGATCGGTACAGCATGGCCGAGATCTCGCAACGGACCAATCAGGATGCATTTTTCCAACGTCGCCTAGCGATCCGGGCCGAGCAGATCAGGAATTCCCTGCGAAAGATGTTTCGGCGTGGCAGTGAATTCTCCGCGGCTGAACTTGCCCATATATTAACCGATGCTACCGACCGTCCCGCCTGGATTGCCGCTCTTATTACCGAGGCGAAATGGCATTATGACAGCGGTAAGGGGCTGGACATGCTGGCCTTCCCGCGTATTATCCATACGCTGGCGACTGTTCTTCAAAGCCTGAACGCCGATAGTGATACCCAACTGCAGCAGACACTACCTAACCTGGCGGAAATGATCGGCCCGGCGGAAAATGACTGGCTCGAATCGGTCGGGCTGTCTCTGAATTCGGATATGACAGTGCAAAGCTGGGCGAAACAGGCCCGAGAGCTTGCGTTTGATTCGCTGGGTAAAGCGATTATCTTCAGTGATACCGATAAACCCAAACCACCGGTCAGCAGGATTCGCAGTGATGAGATTGTCTGGGGCCGGGCGCCCGCCAGATTCGACACCGGCGGCGGCTGGACCGATACCCCGCCCTACACCCTGGAATATGGCGGGTGCGTAGTCAATACCGCAGTGGATCTCAACGGCCAAGCACCGATCCAGGCCTACTTGCGGGTGACCGATGAACCGGTAATAACCATAGGGTCAATTGACCTGGGTACCAGAATAAAGATAACCGAACTTGGTGAACTGCTGGATTATCGCGAGCCGAGAAGTGAATACGGACTGGTCAAGGCGGCTCTGGCATTGTCGGGCTTTTCGCCCGAGTCGGCTGCCTGGCCCGATGGTGTCAGCTTGCAGCAGATGTTGGAATCGTTTGGCGGCGGGATCGAAATCACGACTCTGGCAGCAATTCCTAAGGGTAGTGGCCTGGGGACCTCCAGTATTATGGGTGCGGTGATCCTGGCGGTGATCCGCCGGGTGATGGGGCAAACTCTTGCCCAGAAGGATCTGTTTAACCAGGTACTGCAGTTGGAGCAGGCACTCACTACCGGCGGCGGATGGCAGGATCAGGTCGGCGGTGTCGTTGGCGGTGTGAAGATCATATATACCGACCCGGCCCTGATACCGGATCCCCGGATCCATTACCTGCCCTCGGATATTATTGACCCGGGAACGAACGGCGGGACAACCCTGCTGTATTATACCGGTATTACCAGACTGGCGAAGAATATCCTGGGGCAGGTTGTCGGCCGATATCTGGATCGTAACCGCGAGAGTATGGCGACCCTGCGAAAGATCAAAGACCTTACCGTTCAGGTGGCAGAAGCGTTGTCCCGGAAGAATCTGCCTGCCTTCGGACGGCTTGTAGATACTGCTTGGCAGCAGAATAAGCAACTGGACCCGAACTCGACAAATGACCAAGTGGAAAAACTCTTCGCCCGAGTTGAGCCCAATATCTACGGTGCCAAGCTCCTGGGCGCCGGCGGCGGCGGGTTCATGCTGATGATCTGTAAGTCGCCGGAAGATGCCCGACAAATCCGGGCTAAACTCCAAGCTGATCCGCCTAATGATCGCGGCCGGTTCTTTGATTTTAGTGTCAATACTGAAGGGCTGGTTGTGACGGTATGTTAGGATAGTTACAGTAAAAGATAGAAAGAAAGACGAATCAAAGTCCTTTTAACTTTTTGCTAATTCGACTTATGCAATCTGGAATAATTGAAAAACTAATGGAGGCGGCTCGGGCGGGGAAACGGGCGATTGAGAATTGTCTTTCTGATGAATCAAGATTCCCGGAGTAGGCCAGTCAACGGAGGTTACTGTGAATGATTCAACTAAGCGAGACTGGTTGTTGAAGCTGGCTCCCATCGCCGCGGTGCTGGCCGTGGGCGCGGTTCTGAGCTACTCGCCACCGGACAACAGGCTTCACCATTGGGTTTATTCCA
>SDBV01005228.1_pt1 | contig 18381 bp, 15 predicted proteins | sample 2277081 | NCBI WGS metagenome assembly SDBV01 (sample SAMN10402039, study PRJNA504765) | marine sediment metagenome | isolation source: marine sediment core GS10_PC15, 223 cmbsf | place: Arctic Ocean: Southern Knipovich Ridge | collected 2010 | reverse complement strand
GGTCGTGTACCTCCGGTCGTGTACCTCCGTCCCCACTAAAAAGAAGCATTTTGCACCCACAGGGCATAATAATGATGTTAAAATAGTTATTATGCAATCAGAAATACATGCCGCCGGCATAAGGTATGTATTTTGCAGCCTGATTATATGCAAAAGCATCAACATCGCAAATTGCTTTTTTAAGAAGATTGTTGTTTTATTGAAATTAATATTATATTATTTCAGGATTTATTTTTTTCCTTTGAATGTTTGGTGATAATGGTCTGAGTTTTTATAACTCCCGGGAGACATCTTATATGATCATTGTTAAATTGTCCAATCAGTTCGGAATCCGAAATTAACAGATTGCGTTTTAGCCTTATCTTAACTATTAAATCTATATCCCCTGGAACCGAATGGATCTCCATGACCTCATTTAGAGCAAAGAGCCTTTCCATGATCCGTAACTCCTTGCCTATTTTTATATTCATGAAAATGAATGCTGTTATACACTGCTGCATATTGGGCAGCTCCGGTTCTCCGATTTCAGAAACCTTTTCCCTGAATCTTTCCATATTTTTTGGGATGAACTCATCGACTCCAATCCCGTATCTCCTCTTCCGTCTACCTTCCCACTGATGAAAGGTTATGTATACATAGAGGTCCGATATGGTTCTATCCGGGAAGGTTTCGATCAGGTTGCTTTTTTTTATGATCGTTTCCAATGGCTTGTAAATACTTTTAAACCAATCAATTGCAGCATCTTCAATAGAGACAAAAACATCCTTATTCTGTCCCATGTAGCGCCAGTGATCTGAAATCTGTTTTATTAAATAGGCATACTGGCCTACTGCGGTTAATTCTATTGAATCCGGCAGGCCGGTCTTATTAAGGAATTCACTCTTCTCATGGTATAAAATATTCTGCAGGCTCTTTTTAGAGGGTATGAACTTTATTATTTGAGCTTTTAATTCATCATAGCCCAACTCATTGGCGACAGCCACACGGTGATTTCCATCCAGCACATAATACTCGTCTTTAATTTGATAAAGTTTGATAGGCGACAATTGTTTGCCCTGATTTATCAATTCTCTTATATGTTCCAGTTTTTCTTTGGGGAATTCCTTCTTTAATTTGAACTGGCCATCAAAGTCAAGATAACGGTCGACACTCCCCACGATTTTTTTCAGTAATACATTCCGGATTTCCGGTTCTTTACTTTTAAATGCCTCTTCCTTTTCCTGAGCCTCCTTGAAGCTCTTTATTCCCATTTCTTTTGAAGCCTGATTAATATCTTTTTTATTTTTTTTCATTTTTAACCTCAAAAATGTAGTATCCAAAACAATTAATTACCGTTGTCTCTTCATAAAGCGTTATTCTCTCTGAAGGGTTGTGGAAGTTGGCATGAATGTGTCCATGTAAAAAATAAGACGGTGCATATTTTTCGATGAGCCACCTGAAGCTATTAAATCCCTGGTGGCACATGTCTTCAGCATCATGAATGTGTCTGGGGGGTGCATGTGTAATGACAATATCAATTCCTCCCTGCAACCATATCCTTATCTTAAGTCTCTTTATCATAATCTTCATCTGTCTTTCCGTATACTGAAAGTGGCCTCCATTATACCATTTTGATCCTTCAATGCCCAAAAAATTAATCCCATTAAACTGTATGATTTGATTATGTAGATTTATACATCCTGCAGGGGGTGATGAAAGGAACCTTATATCATGGTTGCCGCATACATAGTAGGCCGGGACATTGAATCTTTTTGCAAGAGAGGATATATACTCAGGTGTGAGATCACCACAGGAGAGTATCAGATCTATCCCGTTTAATTCTTTTACATCCGTACTATCCTGTAGAAATGATTTAATCTGGTCAGAAACCGATAAAATTTTCATAGTTTATTAACCCAGCCTCTAATAAGATTGACAGCAGCAGTCATGAAAAGACTAAATAAAATATCATTTAAACTACAGCTAATGTTAAATGATAGGTAAAATTATAATTCCCGTCAAGTTATTAAAAACTTCAAATAAAGTTGCTGGAGATTCGAAAAAATTTAATGCGCAGTCTTGTAAAATCAGCATGAAATAATAAAAATACTTATAACTTATAGAATAGATCTACACTGTTATTGCTCCCCGTCCTACGAAAATAAGCATTTTGTAGTGTTAAAATAATAGTTCTGCAGTCCGGGGGAAAAACACGCTATCGATGCATCAGAACATAATGATAATCTCTCAAAAAACGATATATGGCTTGGTTCTGTTCTGTATCGATAGCGTGTTTTTCCCCCGGACATATCAGTTTTCTTTAACATCGCAAATAGCTTATAAAGAAATATTACTTGATATTATTATAATTCTATCATAGGTTTGAAACCAATCTGTTATGGATAAGAAAATAACCACCGAACAGTTAATAAAAGCAGGACTTGAAAATCGAACTGCTAAAAATATTGTCGAGAGGGTGAATAAATTCCTTACTTTACCTGCATTAGAGGCATGGGAAAATATTCAAGAATTAATTCTGACTCCGGCTTTTCCCTTTTTACTCCACAAACTTCTCTATAAAATTGTCTTTTCCGATTATAATTTAAAATCTGGCCCCGCACCGGCATGGATACCCAATAAGGAATATATAAAGAACACAAATATAGGCTTGTTAATGAGCGAACTTAAAATAAATACATATAAAGAATTTCATGACTGGTCCTGTAATAACCGGACCCATTTCTGGAAACTTATTGTAAAGAAACTTGGAATTGTATTTAAAAAGGAATATAAAGAGCTGATAGACCTTTCCGGGGGAATTGAGTCATCCCTGTGGTTTAAGGGGGGCAGTTTAAATATATCAGATAGCTGTCTGGACAATTCCGAAAAGACACCGGCAATTATTTATCAGCAAGAAGATGGCAGTTTAAAAACAATGAGTCATGCAGAGTTAATCTCACTGAGTAATCGTGTTGCTAATGGAATTACAAATGCAGGATTGAAACCTGGGGATGCAATTGCCATAGATATGCCTATGACAGTAGAATCTGTAGCCATATATCTGGCAATAATAAAAGCAGGCTGTGTTGTTATCTCCATTGCAGATAGTTTTGCGCCGGAAGAAATTAAAAAGAGGCTCGAGCTTGGAGGGGCAAAAGCTATTTTTACGCAGGAGTATATTATACGTGCAGGAAAAAAACTTCCCCTTTATGAAAAAGTTCTTAAAGCAGATGCTCCTAAGGCCATTGTCCTAAATTCGAAACATATTAAATTAAGAGTAAAAGACTGTAAATGGGCAGATTTTTTAAGTGAAGATAACACATTTACTTCTGTATCCTGCTCACCTTCCTCTTTTATTAATATTCTATTCTCTTCCGGAACTACCGGTGAACCGAAAGCCATACCCTGGACACATTCAACTCCGGTTAAATGCGCTATGGACGGTTATATGCATCATAATATCCGGAAGGGCGACATTGTTGCATGGCCCTCCAACCTTGGATGGATGATGGGCCCCTGGTTGATTTTTGCAGGACTTATAAACAGGGCAACCATTGCTTTATATGTAGGATCACCTACGAGCAGGGAGTTCTGCCGGTTCGTACAGGATACCAGAGTGACAATGCTCGGTGTTGTCCCAAGCCTTGTAAGGGCATGGCGGAATAATGAAAGTATTAAAAGGCTTGATTGGAGCTGTATAAAAGCGTTTAGTTCTACAGGTGAATGTTCTAATTCCGAAGATATGTTGTTTTTAATGTCCCGGGCAGGGTATAAACCTGTTATAGAGTATTGCGGAGGTACAGAAATAGGAGGCGGCCATATTACAGGTACTGTTGTACTACCTTCTGCACCCGGTACTTTTTCTACACCGGCATTGGGACTGGATTTTGTTGTTCTGGATGAAGATGGCAGTAAAACAGACAATGGAGAAATATTCTTAATACCCCCGAGCATTGGACTTTCTGTAGAATTGCTTAATAAAGATCATCATAAAATATATTTTGAGGGTACTCCACATCATCCGGATAAAAGTTACATACAACTATCTTTCGGCGGGAAAAAATATCCCTTAAAACTCCGCCGCCATGGTGACCAGGTAGAGAAATTGGGTGGCGGATATTTTCGTATGCATGGACGTATAGACGATACGATGAACCTCGGAGGAATAAAAGTAAGTTCCATAGAAATAGAGCAACTAATTAATACACTGGATGGTATTCGGGAGACAGCTGCTATTGCTGTTCCTTCCCCGGGTGGAGGACTAAAGCGGCTTGTTATTTATGCTGTACTTTTAGTCCACAAAAGGTTGGAAAAAAATGAATTAAAAGCAACCTTTCAGGCAATGATAAAACAGCATCTTAACCCCCTGTTTAAAATATATGATACTATAATTATTAAGTTCCTGCCCCGCACGGCTTCCAATAAAATTATGCGGCGTATACTAAAGAATAAATATATAAATGAAGGACACTAGATAATGAAAAATCCCGAAAAACTAAAACTCATCTTAAGCATAAAAGAATTTGAGACAGCAAAAAGATTAATACCCGGGGGTGTTCTTGGAATCCGGAGGCCTTACAATTTTGTGGAAGGAGAGTATCCTGTATTTTTTGAGTCCGGTAAAGGCGGAAGGGTAATTGATATAGACGGGAATGAGTATATAGATTTTTTATGCGCATACGGGCCAATAATTCTTGGTCACAGAGAAGATGAAGTAGATGATGCTGTTGTAAATCAGATAAAAAATAAGGGTTTCTGTTTTTCCTTAACACAAAGCTTTCAAAACAGGATTGCAGAAAAACTAAAAGAACTAATACCCTGCGCGGAAAAATCACTCTTTGTTAAAACAGGTTCCGATGCAACATCTGTAGCAGTGCGGCTTTCGCGAGGTTATACCGGAAGGCTAAAGATAATACGGTGCGGATACCACGGATGGCATGACTGGTGTGTCGAAGTAAAGGGGGGCATTCCGAAAAAACTTTATGAGGATGTATTTGAATTCCATTATAATGACCTGGATGAACTTGGAAATTTAATGAAGCAGCATGGTGATGAAACAGCGGCTGTAATAATAACTCCACTGGGGCATCCCCTTGCTGCTAAAATAGAAGAACCGGAACCCGGATTCCTGGAAGGAGTTAAGAAATTAACGGAAAAATACGGTTCTGTTCTTATATTTGATGAAATACGCACCGGTTTTAGGGTTTCTATGGGCGGGGCACAAAAGTATTATGGTGTTACACCGGATCTGGGCTGTTTTGGTAAGGCCATGGCCAACGGATATTCTATAAGTGTGGTTACAGGTAAAACAGAAATAATGAATAAGGGAGAAAAGGAAGTATTTGTTTCTTCCACCTTTATACCAAATAGCCTTTCCTACGTTGCCGCTTTAAAGACCATTGAAATACTGGAAAGGGACTGTGTCCTTGAAAAAATCTGGGCAAAAGGAAAGATATTCATGCAAAAAGTCAAAGGAGCCATAGATAAGTATAATATAGGAGCAGAATTAAGCGGAATACCTCCTATGATGTTTATAAGTTTTAAAAAAGACAGGGAAAAGGTGTACAAGAAAAAACGCATGGATTTTTATACACAGTTAATCCGCAGGAAAGTCTTTATGCAGCCCTATCATCATAGTTATATAGCTTACAGGCATACACAGGAAGATTTGGATTATTCTGTAAAAGCTATAAATGAATCTTTAGAATATTTAAAAGAAAAATATGAAAAATGAAAATACTCCGGAGCAGAGCTCGGAAGTATCTTCGATCCCAGCACCAAAATTACTAATTTTGGTGCTGGAAACTATTTTATAGCCTTCATCCCCACAGTAGAACTGCGAGGTATTTCGGCTGCCAGAATAAGGAGAAGTTTAAAAATTTATGAAAAAAATGGTAATAACTTGTGCTGTAACAGGAGCAGAAACAACAAAACAGGATAATCCAAATCTTCCCATAACACCGGAAGAAATTGCAGATTCGGCTTATGAGGCATTTCTGGCAGGGGCGTCAATTATTCACCTGCATGTTAGAGATAAAAATGGTAATCCCACACAGCACATAGATGTTTTTAAAAAAACTATTGGGCTTATAAGGAAAAAATGTGATCCTGTTATAGAAGTAACAACCGGCGGGGCCATTGGAATGACACCGGAAGAAAGGATAAAGCCTTTAATCCTGGAACCGGAAATGGCTTCTTTAGACTGCGGCACTATTAATTTTGGAGATGAATATATCCTTAATACCATGCCTATTATGCGGGAGTTTTTAAGTGCCATGAAGAAGTATAAGGTCAAGCCCACTTTTGGGTGCTTTGATCTTTCACATATTTACTCATCACATATTTTAATAAAAGAAGGATTGGCGGACCCGCCATATCATTACGGATTTGTTATGAATACTCCTGGCGGAATAAAATATAATATAGAGAATTTAATCTATCTTCTTAAACATATACATTCAAATAGTTATTGGACCGTTATGGGTGTAGGTGGAAAGGCATCTCTGGATTCAAATTTCGGTGCAGCCGCATTGGGTGGATTTATCCGTGTTGGTTTTGAAGATAATGTATATTATGCAAAAGGAGAACTTGCAAAGAGCAATGCCCAGCTTGTGGAACGGGCTGTTAGAATATCAAAAGAGGCAGGGTGTGAACTTGCAGACCCTGCTGATGTAAGAAAATTATTAGATTTACACTAAAGTAAAAAGGAAGTTTAAATGAAAAAAGGAAATCAATTCGGAAGTCATAGAGTTATAAGTCCAAAAGGAGTTCTTCCACAACCGGCAGAAAAACTTAATAATGATATGAATGAAATCTATGATAATGAAATACTTGTAGATGTGGATATTCTAAATATTGATTCTGCAAGTTTTACACAGATAAAAAATGCAGCCGGAAATGATGAAAAAACAATAAGAGAAATGATACTGGAAATAATAAATATTCGGGGAAAAATGCAAAATCCTGTAACTGGTTCCGGAGGAATGTTTATTGGGAGAGTAAACACAGTTGGAGAAAGTTTAAAGAACAAAAGAGATATTAAAACCGGCGACAAATTGGTAAGCCTGGTTTCACTGTCTCTTACACCGCTCAGGATTGATGAAATACTAGAAATTAGAAAAGATGTAGATCAGGTAAAAATAAAAGGCCAGGCCATTATTTTTGAAAGTGGTATATATGCAAAATCTCCCGATGATATGCCGTCATCTCTGGCACTGGCTGCCCTGGATGTTTGCGGCGCCCCGCCACAGACAGACCGGCTTGTTAAACCGGGTAATACAGTTGTTATAATCGGTGCAAGCGGTAAGTCGGGACTGCTCTGTGCCTATGTGGCTAAAAAAAAAGCCGGAGAAAAAGGCCGGATAATCGGTATAGCCTCATCAAATAGTGGGCTAAAAAAATTAGAAGATATCAATATCTGTAATAAAAATATTAAGCTTGATGCAACAGATGCATTGTCCTGTTTTAATAGGATTTTTGAATTAACAGACGGAGCCATGGCAGATGTGGTTATCAATTGTGTAAACATCCCCAATACAGAGATGTCCTCTATTCTTATGTGCAGAAATAGAGGAATTGTATATTTTTTTAGTATGGCAACGTCCTTTACAAAAGCGGCGCTTGGAGCCGAGGGAGTGGGAAAAGACATTACAATGATAATTGGGAACGGTTATGCCGAAGGCCATGCAGATTTTACTCTTAATATTTTACGGGAATCAGAAAAATTGAGAAAACTGTACACGGAAACTTATACTTAAAAAGAATTATCTTTTTATACATTTTGGGAAAAGCTAAAGTTTTTTAGTATATGTTAAGGCTAAAAAAACGTACTTTCAGGAGAGATAAATGAGTAATGGATTTAAGCATATAACTTTTTATAAAGATGTTTCAGAAAACGATTGGAACAACTGGCACTGGCAGCTTGCAAATGTTATACGGGACGTAAAAACATTAGAAAAAGTACTGGACTTTAATAGTAATGAAAAAGAAGAACTTAATAAATGCCTGGAAAAATTCCGTATGGCCATTACACCTTATTATGCATCTCTAATGGACAAATCATACCGCAGGTGTCCCATACGGCTGCAGGGTGTTCCGCAAATAAAGGAACTTATAAAGGACGAATCGGATCAGGAAGACCCTTTACACGAAGATGTTGATTCTCCTGCCCCGGGGCTTACACACAGATACCCGGACAGAGTGCTTTTTCTAATAACCAATATTTGTTCCATGTACTGCAGGCATTGTACACGTAGAAGGCTGGTTGGTTTTAACGATAAACATCTGTCCGGAGATGCAATGGAACAGGCACTTGAATATATCAGGGACCACAAGGAAATTCGGGATGTACTTATTTCCGGAGGTGACCCATTTGTGCTTACCAATGATCATCTGGAATCCGGTTTAAAAAAATTAAGGGCAATAAAGCATGTTGAAATAATCAGGATTGGAAGCCGAATGCCCGTTGTACTGCCACAGAGAATTACGCCCGATCTGGTAAAAATGTTAAAGAAATATCATCCTATTTATGTAAACACACACTTTAATCATCCTAAAGAAATCACTCCGGAATCTAAAAATGCATGTGCTATGCTTGCCAATGCCGGTATACCATTGGGTAATCAGAGTGTACTTTTAAGAGATGTAAATGATTGTCCTTCTATTTTTAAAAAGCTGGTGCAGCAATTATTAAGCATAAGAGTAAAGCCTTATTATATTTATCAATGTGATCTTTCTAAAGGAATATCCCATTTTAGAACGTCTATTGCAAAGGGAATAGAGATAATTGAAAACCTTCGCGGGCATACCACCGGTATGGCAGTACCAACATTCGTTGTTGATGCTCTGGGCGGTGGAGGTAAAATACCCATCAGCCCAAATTATATGCTGTCCAGATCGGACAGAAAATTGATACTTAGAAATTATGAAGGTGTTATTACCACATATACGGAACCCGAAGATATTTTTTCCAATTGCGGCAGATGCAAAATATGTGATGATGAAAGGTATAAACCTTTAGACGGTATAGCCAAATTGTTAAGAGGCGAAAAGCTGGTTTTGGAACCCAAAAATTTAAAAAGGACCAGGAGATCAAATGAGACAAAACAAACTTAATTTACCGCAGGAAAATATTAATAGTGCCAGAAGCCTTGCAGCAGACATTGTTCGTCCAGTTCAGAGTTTTATTTACGAACATACCACCATATCTGTGGAAAGGGCCGCTTTAAGATTAATGGGAGCAGATGGTGTCGATTCCGAAGGTGTTCCGGTTCCTAATATTATTGCAGACTTATTAAAAGAGCATTTAGCAGATGGGCTGTCTAAATATTATATAAATGCTCTAATACAAAAAAACATAACATCTGAGGAACTTAATAAGGCCATAATAAATGGCTTAGACCTCACACAAATTGAGTTTACAGATAAGAAAAAACTGGAAAACAAAGCATTAGAATTAATTGGCAATTTCGAAAATAAAGTAAAGGGAAATATTGCTTTTAGGAATAAAAGGCTTGATGAGTACAAAGGAAATGAGAAATCTCCTCTATTATATGTGATTGTTGCTACGGGTAACATATATGAGGACATTAAACAGGCGCAGGCCGCGGCTATCCAGGGCGCGGACATAGTAGCAGTAATTCGGACCACGGCACAGAGCCTTCTGGATTATGTTCCCTATGGTGCAACAACTGAGGGCTTTGGCGGGACTTATGCAACCCAGGAAAACTTCCGGATAATGCGAAAAGCCCTGGATGCGAGCTGTACAAAAGTTAAGCGCTACATAAGGCTTGTAAATTATTGTTCCGGACTATGTATGCCGGAAATAGCTGTAATGGGCGCGCTGGAGCGGCTCGATATGATGCTGAATGATTCCATGTACGGTGTTCTGTTCAGGGACATTAATATGTACAGGACCTTTGTAGATCAGAATTTTTCCAGAATGATAAACGCGTATTCAGAAATTATTATTAATACCGGAGAAGACAATTATCTAACCACTTCCGATGCCATTGAAAAAGCATATACCGTTCTGGCTTCTCAATTTATAAATGAACAATTTGCCTATAATGCGGGCCTGTCTTCCGGGCTTATGGGGCTTGGTCATGCATTTGAAATAGATCCTTCTAAGAAAAATGCGTTTCTCTATGAACTTTCACAGGCCCAAATGGCCCGTGAAATATTTCCCGATTGTCCGTTAAAATACATGCCACCGACAAAGTTTATGTCCGGTGATATATTTAGGGGATATGCTTTAAACACTATGTTTAACTTTGCATCCAAAGCAACCGGCCAAAGTATACACCTTCTTGGTATGATTTCCGAAGCTATGCATAATCCCTTTATTCAGGACAGGTACCTTGCCATAGAGAACGCTCTCTACGTAATGAATAGTATTGATGCCTTGTATAATGAGATTGAATTTAAAAAGGACGGGTTAATTGTAAAAAGGGCCCACAAAGTACTAACCGAAGCAATTTCCTTTCTAAAAGAAATAAATACTTCCGGGCTGTTCACCAGCATAGAGAAGGGGGATTTTGCAGAAATAAAAAGAAAGCAGCATGGCGGGAAAGGGTTTAATGGAGTTGTAAAAAAATCACATAATTATTGGAACCCATTCGAATCATTTCTTAAAAAAAACCTAAATATTAATTAACATAAAATAGTATTAAGAAATTATTAAGTTGTTTAGATAGGAGGTAAATTTGATAGTTAAACCATATGGAGATACTCTGGATGATGGCGCAGTGCAATTGTCTTTCACACTTCCTTTAAAAGAATCCGAAAAAACAAAAGCAGCAGCAGGGCAGCTGATAAAGCTTTGGGGTTTTGATGATTTTGAGATAGTCCATTCTACACCCCTGTCGGAAGAATTTACTTTTTTTGTTGTTTACGCAAAAACATCTAAAGGAATAGATATGGATAAAATTGAAATTCCCGAATACTGTAAAGAAAAATCGGAGCCTATGGGATTTGATGAGATTAATGCCTATATTAAAAAAAATATTAAACGTAAGATTATTATTGTGGGTGCCTGCACAGGATTTGATGCCCATACAGTGGGAATAGACGCAATTTTTAATATGAAAGGATATGACCATCATTTTGGCCTTGAGCGCTACCCCATGATAAGGGCTTACAATCTGGGTGCGCAGATGCCAAATGAAAAGGTAATAGATGCTTCTATAGAAACAAATGCAGACGCGATACTTATATCCCAGGTAGTAACACAGAAAAATATACATATTAAAAACCTGACAGAATTTATAAAGATTATAAAAGCCAGAAACCTGCGTGAACGTTTTATTCTTATTGCCGGAGGGCCGCGTATGGACAATAAAACAGCACATGAACTTGGATTTGATGCAGGATTTGGTAAGGGGACATATGCAGAACATGTTGCTGAATTTATAATAATGCAAATAGAGAAATAACAGACAGGAAAAGAAAAATGAAAAATGTTTATATTATAGATGGATATAGAACAGCGATTGGCAGTTTAAGTAAATCTCTTTTAAAAAAGACCTGCATAGATCTTGGAGTTTCTGTTGTATCTGCCCTATTAAAGAAAAACAACCTGATAGGAAGAGAAATAGATGAAGTAATATTCGGTAATGTTCTTTCTGCAGGAAACGGACAGAACATAGCAAGGCAGATAGCTGTTCATTCCTGTATACCGGTAGAAAAAACTGCTATGACTATTAATATGGTCTGCGCGTCCGGATTAAGGGCAGTTAGTCTGGCAGCACAGGCAATAAAGTGCGGCGATGCAGACCTTATAATGGCAGGCGGTACGGAAAGCATGTCTAATGCTCCATATTTACTTAAAAAAGCACGTAACGGTTACAGACTTGGAAACAGTGAAATAATAGACTCCCTTGTTCATGACGGATTATGGGAAATATTTAATAATTACCATATGGGCATGACAGCAGAGAACATTGCAGAAAAATACCGCATAACACGAAAAGAACAGGATGAATTCGCGCTATTGTCTCAACAAAAATGCGAAAAAGCCATAAATGAAGGAAAATTTAAAGATGAAATAATACCAGTAATATTACCAGGTAAAAAAGGGGAAACAATAACCTTTGATACAGACGAACACCCGCGTTCCGGGCTTACGGCGGGAGACCTGGAAAAACTTAAATCCGTATTTAAAGATAACGGAACAGTAACTGCCGGGAACTCCTCCGGAATTAATGATGGAGCAGCCTGTCTGCTGTTGGCAGGTGAAGAAGGCTGTAAAAAGTATGGGCTGAAGCCTCTGGCAAGGATTGTCAGTTACGCATATCATGGTACAGAACCATCCATTATGGGCATCGGCCCTGTAGAAGCTGTAAAAAAGGCACTTATAAAGGCAAACTGGACTTTAGATGATCTTGAACTTATAGAAGCAAATGAAGCTTTTGCTTCCCAGTCAATTTCGGTTAATAGAGAACTTGCCTGGGATGCAGGCATAATAAATGTGAATGGAGGGGCCATTGCATTGGGGCACCCCATAGGAGCCACCGGGGCCAGACTTCTTGTAACGTTAATACATGAGATGAAAAAACAAAAAGTAAAAAAAGGCCTTACTACATTGTGTATTGGCGGAGGAATGGGAATGGCCTTGTGTGTTGAAATGGAAAAATAGAAAAGCGCTTGTCTTTTACCATAGTGGAAAGTCAGGAACAAGGACACGTGCAAAGAGTCTCGGGCAGTATATTTTAAAATACGATCCAGTAGCCGGAGTAATAATTTCAGCAAACAATATAAATACAAAAGGTAATAGGCTGATATATATCCCGTTGTATTTAACGTCCTGCATAAGACCGATATTAAAGATTAAGTATGATGAAAAATAATAGAATATCTATTTTGCCTTTAGGCGATTCCATCACAAATGGCCATAACTATCCGGGTGGGTATAGAATAGAACTTTTTAGATTATTAGGTTTATCTAATATTAAGACATCTTTTTTAGGGTCAGAGGTAAACGGCCCGGAAGAACTGCCTGAAAAAAAACATGAAGGACATTCCGGCTGGACCATCGAAGGAATAAATTCAAGAATTAAACACTGGCTTAAGAATAATGAACCGGATATTATATTACTTTTAATTGGAACCAATAATATTGCTCAATTACAACCGGCAGAAATTGCTATAAAAAAATTAAATATACTTATAAATAATATCTGCCAATTAAAACCTGAGAGCAAGATCCTTATAGCTTCTATTCCTCCCATAAATGATACTACGATGAATAAAATGGTAGACGATTATAATAATAGAATAAAATTGCTGTGCACTAATTTGAGACAGAATAATCGCAGGATTACTTTTGTTGATGTCCATTCCAACCTTAGTTTTAATGATCTTTTTGATGGTGCTCATCCGAATAAGCAAGGGCACAAAAAAATTGCAGCAAAATGGTATGAAGCAATTTTAAAATTGCCCAGATTCAGCAATTATAAATATGGATTCTAATAAACTCTTTTTTGTACAAAATTTAAATATTTTAAATAATCAGACGCGGATTTACAGGATTAACACAGATTTCCTTATTTTGGTTTTACATTTAACACTAAACTTTATATAAATAAGTTATGAATAACTGGAATAATAATAGGGTATGCATTTACAGTTTATAATTAATTAGAATGTAAAAAGCAACCAAGATAGAAATTGGATTATTGATTAATTTTGGAAAATCAGTTGATTTTAATCGAATAGTTTTAGAAATTGAAGCATAATATATCCTGTAAATCCGTGTCAAAAAATTGCTGAAGAATTACATTAATTCTTGTCTATGTATAATGTTTACTATTAATTATCTTCTAAGCCTATTCCCAATGCCTTTTACTGAACCTTACAACCATATGAACAACCGCTTCTGTATTTCCTGTATTTTCTATAGAATGTGCCACATCACAATGATATCTTAAAAAATCTCCTTTATGAAGATCGGAAATATTTACTCCGGCTTTTACCAGTACACTTCCCTCTATTACAGTAATATATTCCTCTGTTTTTGGAAAATGAGGTTCGGAGACTAATGAGCCCTCTGGTTCAAATATAAGCATGTACATTTCAAGGTCTTCTGCCATGGATAATGGAGATAATACTCTTATATGCAAGCCTTTTTCGTCCGTATCCAGTGTCACAATATCGTGGCTCTTACTTACTGTAAATATTCTGGCAGGTTCCGGACTTCCTTTTAATAATTCATTTATTTCCACTTCAAGTCCCTGCGCTATTTTCCAGACTGTGGCTACGGTAGGATTAACTTTATTGGATTCAATCTGGGAAAGCATGGCTTTTGATACACCGCTCCTTTCTGCAAGTACATTTAGAGTAATATTCTGTTGATTTCTAAATCTCAGGATATTTTCACCTATTAATGGGTGACTTCCAGGTTTCATATGATTCCTTTGTACTTTCGTTCAATATAATGAATCTACATTTAATATATTAGTACTCATATTTAATATTATCAAGATAAATTTATAAAGCAGGGGAAATGATTTTGGATATATTGATAACCGTAAAAAAGTGTAATTCTATTGTTCCAGACTTAAAAGATCTATAAATTAACAAAAATTTACATAAATGAGAATTTTTAGTCCCAACATCACCCTTATCATAGACCTCCGTCCCTCTATACAAGGAATTATATGCAAAAGTTAAATTATTAAAAAATCTGTGTTAATCCTGTTGAAGTTGCAATTATTTCTTTGTAAGTATTCAAATTAAATAATTATTAAAGTAAAAACCTGTGAAATCTGCATCAAAATTTTCAAACAGACCAACTTTTTATTACTTGTACTTAAAGAGATATAAATTTGAAGTCACAAAAAATATTTTTACTAATAGGTTTTGCCTGCTTTTAGATTCCAAACCACTTTCGCGAATGTAATTTCTTATGATTATATAATAGTACATCCATGTACTATTATTTGTATTATTGTGGTCGCCCGGCCACTAAAATTTTTAGTGGCCGGGCTCCACTATTTCATAAAAATTTTAATTGAAATTCCTGTACAATAAATTAATTATTCGGTATCATTATCAAACAGATTTCCGGAAATAACAATTTAAGTGAAATTTCCGGAGGTTCTAGAATTTCATACATTCCTTTTTGCAGATTGTGTATACCACCGTATTTATACTGCTCTGCAGAATTTACAATTTCTGCTTTCACCGGATTTTCTCCAATATACAAAAATGCTCTTACATACTGCAAAAAGTTATGCATAATCGTGCTATGAAATCTATCATACCAGACATGTCCAATAAGCCTGAACATTTTATTATAATTTATTGCAAATGTTGCCAGAATCCACTGCATAATATGTGATAAATTCTCATTTTTATGAGGCTGAACCATTAAATGGATATGATTACCCATTATACAAAAGTTTGTTATAGTAAATTTATATTTCTTTTTTGCACGTTTTAATACATTAAGAAATAATTCCTTTATTCTTGATGAATTTAAAATGTACTCACTGCGGTTTGCGCGTGCTGTTACATGGTATTTAGCGCCTTCAATAAGTTTCCTTTTCTTTCTCATTTTTTTTCCACCTCTATATACTATAAAAGGCGAAAAGTTAATTTTGGCTTTAATTTTTTTTATTTTTTTAACTCGATCTCCGTCCTCGTCACGTCTTACAATCTAATTCGACCTCCGTCCCTGTTTTGTCCCTATTTTACCGTCCATAAAACAAATTAAAACTAAAAATTACAAAAACCTTCTTCTATTAATAACTTTATTAATTGATCTATCATAATTATTGAATAGCAACGATTATTTAATAAAAATATTTACCATTTACTTAAATTTACTTTTATACTTTAATTAGGTATAAAAAATGAAAACTATACTTCTTACAGGTTCATTAGGCCAGCTCGGTTCTGAAATTTCCGTGGCTTTACAAAAGCAATATGGAAAAAATAATGTAATTGTTACGGACATTCGGGATAATAAAAATCAATCTCTAATAAATTCATCTGTCTTTTATAAGGTTGACAGCAGAGACGGAAAAAAACTTTCAGAAATTATAAATAAACATAAAATTGATACAATTTATCACCTGGCCTCTCTTCTTTCCGCGACAGCAGAAAAAAATCCGCAGAAGGCCTGGGATATAAATACAAATGGTTTATATACGGTTCTTGAAATTGCAAGAGAAAAAGAATTAGCTGTCTTTACACCAAGTTCAATTGCAGCTTTTGGCCCGACTACAATGAAGGATTTTACACCCCAGGATACTATCCAGCGGCCCACCTCGATTTATGGTATAACTAAAGTTGTGGGAGAACTTTTATGTGATTATTACTTTCATAAATATGATGTAGATACACGTGGTGTAAGGTATCCCGGTATTATTTCGAATATTACTTCTCCCGGAGGAGGAACTACGGATTATGCGGTAGAAATATATTATGCGGCAATAAAAGAAAAGAAATACACATGTTTTCTGAAAGAAAATACATATCTGGACATGATGTATATTCCGGATGCAGTTAAAGCATCTATTGATTTAATGGAAGCAGATCCGTATCGTTTTAGACACAGAAACGCTTTTAATATTACATCTATGAGTTTTTCTCCGGAGGAGCAGGCAGCATATATTAGAAAATATATTCCAGAATTCGAAATAGATTACAAGATCGATCCTGTAAAACAGGCTCTTGCAGATTCCTGGCCGAACAATCTAGAGGATTACGCTGCCAGAGTGGAATGGGATTGGAAACCGGTATTTGATCTGGATAAAATGACAGAAGACATGCTTAAGGTTTTATCCGACCGGAAAAACAGAAAGAGTAAAGGCCAATTATAACAAAATTATAGCAGCACAAATAGGAGTAAAAAATGTTTGGTAAAATGAAAACCGATATTATTAATACTCTAAAAGATTTAAAAAAACAGGGATTTTATAAAGATGAACGGATTATTAACAGTTCTCAGAGTTCTACTATAAAATTAACTTCCGGTGAAAGTGTTTTAAACTTTTGCGCAAATAATTACCTTGGCCTTTCAAATAATCAGGAAGTAATAAAAGCTTCTAAAGAAGCTATGGATAAATGGGGCTATGGACTTTCAAGTGTAAGATTTATCTGCGGAACGCAGGAATTGCATAAAAACCTGGAAAAAAAAATATCCGAATTCCTGGGGACGGAGGATACTATTTTATACGCAGCCTGTTTTGATGCAAACGGAGGCGTGTTCGAACCGCTGCTGGCCTCAGAAGATGCAATTATTTCCGATGAGCTAAATCATGCATCAATAATCGATGGTGTCCGGCTGTGCAAGGCAAAAAGATTCCGGTACAAGCATTCGGATATGAATGCGCTCGAGGAATCCCTTAAAGAAGCAGAACTTTCCAGATACAGGCTAATATGTACAGATGGTGTGTTTTCCATGGATGGTGATGTAGCAAAACTAAAAGAAATATGCGGCATGGCAGATAAATATGATGCTCTTGTAATGTTGGATGATTCCCATGCTACAGGTTATATTGGAGCAACAGGTAAAGGTACTCCGGAATTATGCGGTGTAATGGGAAGAGTGGATATTATTACAACAACTTTTGGTAAAGCACTTGGCGGCGCGTCCGGCGGCTGTACTTCCGGGAGAAAAGAAATAATAGAAATGCTAAGACAGCGATCCAGGCCCTACTTATTTTCTAACACACTGGCCCCGGCAATTGCAGGAGCAACAATAAAAGTATTGGAAATACTTTTATCATCAAATAAATTACGACAACAAATTATGGAAAATGCTAAAACTTTCAAAGAAAAAATGAAAGCCGCGGGATTTGATATTATACCAGGAGAAACTGCTATTGTTCCTGTCATGCTCTACGATGAGGTACTCTGTGTAAAAATGGCAGAATGTTTGCTTAAAGAAGGAATATATGTAATAGGATTTTCATATCCTGTTGTACCAAAAGGAAAAGCACGTATAAGGGTGCAGTTGTCTGCTGCACATTCTCACGATGACATAAAAAAAGCCATAAATGCATTTATTAAAGTTGGAAAAGAACTGTCAATTATAAGGAAATGAAGAACTCCAGAGCAAAGCTCCGAAGTATCTTCGTTCCCAGCACCAAAATTATTAATTTTGGTGCTGGACACTATTTTATAGCCTTAATCCCTACAGCATAGCTGCGGGGATTAAGGCTGTCAGAATAAATCAGGAGGACAAATATGTCTATTCGGGTTACAGAATTAAGCTTTCTAAAGTACTTTGCGCCATGTTACGATTTACCGGCGCCTAAATTTATTGAAGCAACTGAAAAACGAAAGGAGATTAAAAATGCTCTGGATAAATGGAATGGAAAGGCAATTATTAAACCGGATGTTCTTTCCGGTAAAAGGGCAAAATCCAATGCAATTGTAGAAGTAAATAATGTACAG
>SDBV01005227.1_pt1 | contig 18387 bp, 21 predicted proteins | sample 2277081 | NCBI WGS metagenome assembly SDBV01 (sample SAMN10402039, study PRJNA504765) | marine sediment metagenome | isolation source: marine sediment core GS10_PC15, 223 cmbsf | place: Arctic Ocean: Southern Knipovich Ridge | collected 2010 | reverse complement strand
CCCATTTAAATTAGATACTCTTAATGTAACGTACCTGATTTTAGATGTGATGTCAAATTCCAGTTGGCTATTTGGTCTGTTTTTGGAGATTTGTGGCGGATTTCGATTGTGGCGGGTTGCCGTTTAGTTTATCGAGTTTTGCCTGAGCACCTGCGGCAGCTTTTGTGCCTGGGAAATGTTGGCAGATAGTTGTCAATAATTCCACAGCTTTTGTAGTTGCCGGCTTATTGAGTTCGGCGCACCATTGACATTCGGGATTGAAAATATAACAGGTCGGGCAACGTCTGCAATTTGCAAGAAGCCGGTCGACTTCGAATACCGCGTTTGTTGCCCTGAGTTCGGTTTTGAAATTATCGTCATTTTCAAATTCTTTCAGCGCTGTTTCGGCAGGTTTGGCGGGTTCTGTGGAGCCGAAGTTATGGACTATCCACCGATAGAACATGAACGATGCGACGGGGTCGGTTTGCCGGAGCAGGTGAGTCTGGTTTGTTTTATCTTCGATCCTGCTATTAATGGTTTTCAGGATTTTGGCAGCTTTGAGGCCGATAGTTGATTCGGAGTTTGTTTCTTTTTTCAGGATATTATATGCGAGAGCAAAGTTTTTTCCGCCCCAAAGATGCGGTCTGAGATTAGCGAAGGGGCCGAGGTCGATATCTGCGAGCAATGACTGCGGAGCGGCAGCGAGTGCTCTTGTAATTGCGAGTTCGAAATCAGGGTCTAGCGGGTGGCTCTGCCAGGAAACTTTTCCGGTGTGGTTTATGACGAAAGCTGTCGGGATGCTTGCAAATGGAAATCTTCTGCTTGTGGCGTTGTCCATTGCTATATGATAGTTGACCTTTCGACGGCGGATGAATTTTTGGACGGCCCTGGTGGAATTGTCCTGTGAAATGCCGATGAATATGACGCCTTTGTCCTTGTAGGTGTTGGCTAATTCCATGATGTGCGGCATTGACTTTACGCAAGGCTGGCACCATGTAGCCCAGAACTCGATGACATAGACTCGGCTTTTAAGGTCGGCTTGAGTTGGCGGGTTTGGTGTGAGCCATTTTCGTACAGATATATCCGGGGCATCTTTTCCGATGATACCTGCATTGCAAGTGTCATTGCAGAAAAGCAAAATAACAAATATTAGCAAGGCCCTGGCGAGTTTCATTTATGTACTTCCAAATCCTGACTGATTACAACAAGAATATTATAACAGAAAATTGTTTTTTTACAAAATAGTGCAATTAGAGAGCCTGCAACACGAGATGCAGCAATGCGGCACAAATATAGTTTATTGGGCCTGGTCTTTGTGATTTTTTATTTTATCTTCTATCGATTCAAGCAAATTATTTGTGTCCCGAGTTGCTTTTTCAAGTGAAGTTATCTGGTGCTGCAATCTGGTGATTCCGAGGATGGAATGGCCAAATATGAAAAAGAATACGATGCTCATGAGTCCGCCAATAGCGATAAAAGTAACCACAAAAAGTAGTTTTTGAACCATCTCGAGTACATTTATATCCATTTTCGATTTTTCTCCTATGCTTTTTGTCACAATTCTGGACGGTTTTTTAGTAGATGTTATTATTGCAGTATTTAATTTGATTGCAACACTATTCGGAAAATGTATATTTATAAATAAGTGAGCTATTTCAACAAATTAGGGGGTAAAGATCATGGGACGAAAAGCGATTCAAATTTTTGTGGTATCGGTGCTGTTGCTGTTGGCTTTGATTGGTTGTAAGGATACCACACAGCCAGTTGAGACAAGCGAGCAGGATGGGCGAAAGGCTGTTATCGGCTTGAAGGCCCCTGCTTTTGTTCTTAAGGACCATAATGGCGAAGCGGTGAATCTTTCGGATCATTATGGGAAAATTGTAGTATTGGAGTGGACTAATTATGACTGTCCTTTTGTGAAGCGTCATTACGAGGCAGGGACGATGACGACTTTGGCGGACAAGTTTAAGGCTGATGGGGTGATCTGGCTTGCGATTAACAGCACTGAATATGCCACGGCAGCGAATAATAAGAAATGGGTTGCGGAGCAGGAGCTTTCTTACCCTGTTCTGAATGATAGTGACGGAGCGGTTGCCAGGGTTTACGATGCCAGGACGACACCGCAGATGTATATTATAGATGCTGGTGGTGTATTAGTTTATAAAGGCGCGATTGATGACGATCCGCGGGGAGCGAAGGACGGATGGGCGATAAATTATGTCGACAGGACGGTGCAGGCGATTCTGAGCAATAAGAGTGTGGAAATTTCGGAGACCAAGCCTTATGGTTGTACTGTGAAGTACAGCAAATAAGCTTAAAGGGATTGTTTTTTAATGCTACGGATCGGCGACATTTTTTTAGACAAGCCTTTTTTTCAGGCATCTCTTAGCGGGTACAGCAATTACGCGATGCGTTCTTTGGCGAGGCGGTTCGGGGCTCCGCTTACGTTTGCGGGTGTGGTATTGGATAAAGTTGCCGCTCATCCTGGTGTGTTGGACAAGCCTACATTCGCAGCTGGCGATGATGAACATCCGATAGGTGCTCAGATCATGGGGCACGATTCTAAGGTGATGGCTAAAGCGGCAAAGGCGTTTGTTGGTGCGGGATATGATCTGATCGATTTGAATTTCGCGTGTCCTGCGCCGAAAGTTCTTAGGCGTCAGAACGGCGGATTTTTGCTTACGCAGCCTGGCAGGATCATGGAAATTTATCGCAGTGTTCGTGATTCGGTGGATTGTCCGGTTTTGATGAAGTTAAGGACGGGTTTTGATAGTAGTGAGGAAAGTCAGGCGAATTTTTGGGAAATATGTGAACGGGCGTGTGCGGAGGGAGTTGATGGGCTTATTGTTCATGGAAGGACTGTGAAGCAGCGGTATAGGGGAAAGGCGGACTGGGGGGTGCTGGCGGATTTGAAACGCCGGTTTGCGGGGACTATCCTGATCGGCAGCGGGGATTTGTTCGAGGCGGAGGAAATAGCAAGACGGTTGAGTACGAGAGAAGTCGATGGTGTGGCGATTGCGCGAGGGGCGATCGGGAATCCGTGGATTTTTCGGCATGTTAGTGCCCTGCTGGACGGGGAAGACGAGCCAACTGAACCGAGTCTTTCGGAGCAGGCGGATATAATACTTAATCATTTCGAGATGGTTTGCCAACTTTACGACGGTATTAAGGCGGTAAGATTTTTTCGCAAATTTGTGTCGGCATACTGCAAGCTGCATCCGGAGCGAAAAAAGGCACAGCGAGAGCTTATTGGGGCAAAGACGAAGGCGGAGTTGATTAGTGCAATCGGATATTGGTATGGCGAGGCATGAATTAGTTTTTTTTAGAGTCTGTGTTGGTTGTAACTATTGATATTGCAGAAAGTAACAGACAAACTGTGAAATGGGCCATATTTTGGTTCGAGAAAGATCTGTTTAGAAGAGTGTTTGGTATTCATACGGGGCGAGGGTGAAAGAATTTTAATTTTGGGGGCGTATTTTTCCTTGACAGAGAGTCGTATTATTCATAAACTAAAGGCTATGAGCTTGTGAATGTGAACACAAGCACTATCTTAGCGTATTGTATTGTGAGATTATAATTATGAGATATTACAAAGTACCAGATGAGACTGTGAGCCGTCTTCCGATCTATTTGCGGAATCTGGCGTCTGCATCGGAACAAGGCCAGGAGAATATATCCAGCAAAGAGCTGGCTGAGTTGTCTGGTTTTAACTCGTGGCTTATACGGAAGGATTTTTCTTATTTTGGTGATTTTGGCACACGAGGTGTCGGGTATAACATCAAGAAACTGGCCAAAGAAATCAAAAAGATACTTAAAATCGACGTTGTTCATAAGACGGTTTTGGTAGGAGTTGGAAATTTGGGGTCGGCAGTGCTGGCTTATCCTGGATTTACCATCTATGGTTTTGATATCGTTGCCGCTTTTGATGCTGATCCCAAGAAGATAGGCAAGAAAGTGAGCGGTATTACAATTGAAGATGTTTCAAAGCTTGGGGCGTTAAAAAGACGAAAGATGAACCTTGGAATTATCGCGGTTCCCAGCGGCGCCGCTCAGAAGACGGCTGATTCGCTGGTGAAAGCGGGGATAAAGGGGATATTGAACTTTTCGCCGGTTCATATAGCGGTTCCGAAGAAAGTGAAGGTGATAACGATCGATATAGCGATGGACCTTGCGCGGCTGCCCTACTATATAGCGGCGAGCTAAGTTGCTAAGAGCAAGAAAACCTTAAGGTGGAAAAAATGGAAACGGTATTTACAGGTAAGTTGAAACCATTTCTGGATGCTGTCGTCGAGGAGATGGAACTTTATGTTCCGAAGAAGACGGGCGAGCATTATACCTATATTAAATATGACGCGGAAGCGAAGGCGGCGGTGGAATTCAACAATATACGCACATGCGTGCCGGTGAAGGAATTTTTGTTTCCGTTGCGTGAATTAGCGGCGACTTTTTCCGAGTCTGTTGACGAGAAGGAAATCAGGCCGTTTGCAGTGTTCGGGCTTAAAAATTGTGATTTGCGTTCTATTGAGATACTCGACAAGGTTTTTTTAGAGGAAGGTTTCAAGGATCCGTTTTATGCGGCACTGCGGAAGAATATGTTTATTATTTCCGGTGATTGTTTCGAGCCAGGCGAAAGCTGTTTCTGCAATATTTTCGGGGGCAAGAGTTTCACAGAAAGTGGTTTTGATCTGAATGTTGCCAAATTAGATGATGGTTTTGTTATCGAGGCAGGTTCGGATGAAGGCGATGAATTTATAAAAGGACATTCTCATTTTTTCTCTGAGGCTCCTGAGACAGTTTTGAGCAAACGGGCGGAAAACAGAGAGAGAACTCAAAGCCAATTAGAGAAGCAAAATGCCGACTTTTCGTTTGAGCATGGGGCGGTTAAAGCAATTCTGGAAAACAATGATACTTCTGAAATATTCGATGCTGAGGCCAAAAATTGTATCGAATGTCAGGCATGTACGAGGGTTTGTCCGACGTGTCATTGTTTTTATTTATATGATACGAGGCAGAAAGATTACTTTGCCAAGATGAAGATGTGGGACAGTTGTATGCGGTATAGTTATGCATCTGTGGCCGGCGGTGCCAATCCGCATAAGATACTCGGTGACCGTATGAAGCATCGTTTGCTGCACAAGTTTGTATATTTTCTTGACAGATACGGCGTGAATATGTGTGTCGGCTGTGGCAGATGTGTGGATGCCGATGCGGGCGGGATGGATCTGCGTGAGATACTTAAGAAATTGGGTAAGAAATCCAAAGATGAAGATAAAGAAGAAGCGAAAGTTGCAAAATGAACGAGAATCCTTACCAACCAATAAATGGCGAAATCGTCGAGATAATAGATGAGTCACCGACGATTAAGAATTTTGTAGTTGTGCCTGAAGACGACTTCGAGTTTGAGACCGGCCAATTTGTGGAACTTACATTGCCGGGTGAAGGCGAAGCACCTTTTACGCCGTCGTCGTCGCCAAAAATAACGGACAAGATGGAAATATCCATTATGAAGGCAGGCCGAATAACCGGTTTGCTGCACGATTGTAAGAAGGGGCAGAAAGTTGGTATTCGCGGGCCGTTCGGCAAGGGCTATCCGATCGATAAATTTGCCGGCAAGGAAGTTTATATTGTCGGCGGCGGTGTGGGGTTGGCGCCGATCCGGTCGCTATTTTTGACTTTAGTCGACCGGATAAAGGATTTTAAGTCGGTGGTCTGCCGGTATGGAGCCAAGAGTCCTGAAGATTTTATTTATAAGAAAACACTTTTCGGGGCTTGGCAGAATATTGACGGTGTTGATATTAAACTTACCGTTGATGCAGCTAATGGTAAGTGGGACGGCAATGTCGGGGTGGTGACTACGATACTGAAGCCTGACGATGTTGATATTAAAAACGCGGTGGCTGTGGTTTGTGGTCCGCCTATCATGATGAAATTTGCTACGCTGAAACTTTTAGAGTTCGGGTTCGCGGATAAGGATATCTATCTTTCGATGGAAAAGAATATGAGTTGCGGGATAGGTAAGTGCGGCCATTGTATGCTTGGTAAGTATTACGTTTGTAAGGACGGGCCGGTATTTACCTATGACAAAATAGAAAAGTATCCCAATATCTGGGATTAAGTAAGACAAAAAATACGAGGTTTTTATGGCTGCTAAGCTGGTAATAGATTTGGGAAAATGCAGGCTTCAGGATGAATCAAAGGTGCGTTGTTCGTATAAGCACCATCCTGAAAATAAAGGGATTGACGCTCTGCTGGAAAAGATTCGGTTTGCTTTGATCTGCCGCAGGTGTGAAGCGGCGCCGTGTATTAAGGCGTGTCCGCAGGAGGCTTTGGAGAAAGTTGAAAGCGAGAATAATGATGCTGGTGTTCTGAAGCGAGCGACTATGCTTTGTACGGGTTGCGGGACGTGCGCGATAGCGTGTCCGTTCGGGACGATATATACTGACCTGATATTATTTGTCGGAAGCGTGTGTGATGTTTGCAGAGACAGGTTGGGGAAAAGCGAAAAGCCGTTGTGTGTTAATACGTGCGGTGACGGCAGCATAGATCACAGGGAAGTGGATTTAAATAGTGAAAAGGATTTGGTGGAAGTTTTCGAGGATATCGTGGTCAAGGTCTCTGATGGAGTTTTGTGGAAACCATTTTTGAGAGAAACTGAAAAGGCATAGACAATGACTGAAGGATTGCAGAATCTGTTCTGGCTTATTGTTTTTCCGGGCTTTTTGTTCACCGTAGCAGTTGGGCTGATCGCTTCGTGGATAGTTCGCAAGGTAAGTGCTCTTGTACAATGGCGAGTTGGTCCGCCGATCTATCAGCCATTTGTGGACGTGTTAAAGTTGATGGGCAAGGAGATACTCGTTCCCGAGCAGGCCAATCGAAGTGTTTTTATGGCGGCGCCGCTTGTTGGATTTGCGGGAGCATTGCTTTTGTCGACACTGCTTTGGCGGACAGTTATTGCGCCGGAGGCGTTATTTGTCGGCGATATTATTGTGGCGATTTATTTGATGGTATTGCCGCCGCTGGCATTGATTTTGGGCAGTAGTGCCAGTGCGAGTCCTCATGCCGCGATTGGCACGAGCAGGGAGATGAAACTGGTGATGGGTTATGAGTTGCCTTTGGTGTTGGCATTTATAGTGGTAATTATAAAATCGGGCGGACAGCTTAATTTGGCAGCAATAGCGGGCATGGAAACGGCTCCGGTGGCGAGTGTGTCGGGATTTTTGGCTTTTGCGGTGAGCCTGTTGTGCGTTCAGGCAAAACTTGGATTTGTGCCATTTGATATGGCTGAGGCTGAGACGGAGCTTGGCGGTGGTGTTTTGATGGAATATTCGGGAGCATTGCTTGCTGTCTGGAAGATCATGCAGGCGATGATGCTTGTGGCGCTGCCGCTATTTTTGGTTGTTGTTTTTCTTGGCGGCTTTGGAGCGAATATATGGGCTGGGATAGGCAAGTATTTATTGGTGGTGGTTTTGGTGATTTTGATAAAGAATACCAATCCGCGTGTTCGGATCGACCAGGCGATGAAATTTTTCTGGGTTTATTGCGGGATAGCTTTGGTTCTGGCTATTGTGCTGGCAACTGTTGGGAGTATATACGGAATAAACTGGCTATAAGAAACCGAATGAGGCACGAGATATAAAATTATGAGTTGGAAAATATGGTCATTAAAAAAGTCGCCGTGGGTCTTTCATGTTAACGTTGGTGCGTGCAACAACTGCGATATTGAAATCGTGAATTGTTTGACGCCGAAGTTTGACGTTGAAAGATTTGGAATCAAGCTTGTCGGTTCTCCGAGACATGCAGACGCCCTGCTTGTAACCGGAGTTGGTACGCGTCAGGCGGTTATACGGTTGCGTGAAGTATACAGGCAGACGGCGAAGCCTTGTGTGGTTTTTGTTATCGGGGCGTGTGCTTGCGGGACGGGTATTTTCCATGAAGGCTATCACGTTGAAGGGCCTGTGGATGAAGTGATTAAGGAAGTTGACCCGAATGCGATAATTGCGTATGTGCCCGGGTGTCCGCCTAAGCCTGAGGCGATCATATCGGGTGTGATGAAGGCATTATCAACTTTATAACAGGATGCAAATATGAATCATGAAGAACTAAATAAAAGGTTGGAAGAAATAAAAGACAAGGTGACAGCAACCGAGCAGCCTCTGGATAACAGGGTATATCTGTCGTGTGAAGCGGAAAACGCTTATGCGATCAATAAGTTTCTGTTGGAGGATATTGTGGCAAGATTTGTGACTGCTACCGGTATCGATGCTGAGGATTGTTTTGAAATTATTTATCATTATTCATATGACCAGACGGGCTGTGTGATAAACGTGAAGGCTTTTATTCGCGATCGCGAGAAGCCTTCTATCGAATCCATTACGCCGATTTTACCTGCTGCAGAGTGGATTGAACGAGAAATTCATGAGGTGTTGGGAATTAATTTTAAGAATCATCCAAATTTGAAGCGATTACTTCTGGCAGATGACTGGCCGGAAGGTGTTTATCCGATGAGGAAAGAATTTAAAAAATGAAAAAGACTGTAAAAAAACCAGTTATTGCAATTGGTCCGTTTCATCCTTTGCAGGAAGAGATGGAGTTTTTCCAACTGACTGTCGATGGTGAGATTGTAACGGACATTGATGTAAGATTGTCCTACAACCATCGTGGTATAGAAAAAATCAGTGAGACGCTACAATTTGACCAGGTGCCGTTTTTGATTTCTCGTATATGCGGGATATGTTCGGCGACGCATCCGTTGGCATATGTGCGAGCGGTGGAAGAGATTGCCGGCGTGACGCCGCCCGAGCGTGCGTTGTATGTACGAACTATTATTAATGAACTCGAGCGCATTCACAGTCATTTGCTGTGGGTTGGTTTGGCGGGGCATTTTATTGGTTATGACACGGTGTTTATGTGGGCATGGAAGTATCGCGAGCCGGTGCTTGATCTGCTGGAAGAGATCACGGGCAACAGGAATAACTATGGCAATGTGAAGGTGGGCGGCTGCAGAGAAGATATTCCTAATGAAATCATACCGAAGCTGTTGAAAGAGCTCGACGAAATTGAGAAGAAGACGGAAATGCTGACCAAGGCAGTTCTTGATGACCCTGTTTTGCATGCTCGGCTTAAAGGTGTTGGAGTATTGAGTAAAGAAGACGGGCTTAAATATGCAGTAACGGGTCCGACGGCAAGGGGCAGCGGGATCGATATTGATGTAAGACGCGACGATCCATATGGAGTGTCTGACGCGTTGGAGTGGGATGTAATAGTTCAGCCTGGCGGCGATGTTTTTGCCAAGGCGGTTGTTCGTCTTCTTGAAACGTTCGAGTCAATTAAGATAGTCAGGCAGGCGCTTAAAAAGATCCCTGATGGTCCTGTGGCAGTTGATGTTAAGGATATTCCGCCTGGTGAAGCGGTTGGTCGTGTTGAGGCTCCGAGAGGTGAGACGTTTCATTATGTTCGCAGTGACGGCGGGAACAGGCCTGTGCGTCACAAGGCAAGGGCGCCGAGCTATGTGAATGTGCCTTCGTTTAAGGCCTCGTGCATTGGTCAACATATAGCTGACGTGACTTTGACGCTGGCAGCGGTTGATCCGTGTTACAGTTGTACGGAGAGATTTGCTGTGGTGGACCAGGATAATAAGGTTTTGTACGACTATGACGCCCTGCTTCGCCTGAGCCGGGAGAAAACAGCACGCATTAAGGAGGAACTATAAATTGGATAAGATTTTGCTTTGGCCGGTATTTTTGCCGCTGATCGCAGGTTTCGCGATGCTGTTTTTGCCGAACAGGATAAAACATTTAAGCAAATGGCTGACACTTGTTATATCCATTTTGACATTCGGTATGGCTATTAAAATATTTGGTCTAGGCCAACTCGGTTTTGCGTTTAGTATTTTTCAGATAGGTGATTTTAATCTGGATCTGCTTTTGACTGCTCAGCCGCTGGGGACATTTATATTGATGTTCGCAACGGGCTTTGGGTTATTGATAACTATATACTCGCTCAAATCGGTCGGCCCGGGTGTAAGGCGAACGAATGAATACTTCGGTAGTATTTTGCTTACGATTGGCGGAGCGGCTGGGGTATTGCTCAGCAATCATCTGCTGTTTTTGCTGATATTCTGGGAGGTCGTGACGGTTTCTTTGTATATTCTGATAACGACTGGCGGGAGGAATACTAATTTTGCGGCGACGAAAAGTTTCGCGATGATAGGTGCATCTGACGCGGCATTTTTGTTTGGCGTGCTGATGATATGGCTTCTTTCGGGAACGCTTGTTATTTCGGACATCAATATAATCACGGGCTCGGCGGTTCCGATCATCGCGTTTTTGCTTCTTATGACGGCGGCTATAACCAAGGCTGGCGCGATGCCTTTGCATACGTGGCTTCCGAGCAGTGGTGAATATGCCCCGGCTTCGGTGATGGCGCTTTTGCCTGCTGCGATCGACAAGCTTTTGGGGATATATCTTCTGGTACTAATCGTGCGGCAGATGTTTGTGGTTAATTCAACGGCTTTGAGCATACTTCTAGCGGCTATAGGAGCGGCGACGATCATTATCGCGGTGATGATCGCAATGGTTCAGCACAATCTCAAGAAGCTTTTATCGTATCACGCTATCAGCCAGGTTGGTTATATGATTCTTGGCATAGCGACAGGGACGGCTGTTGGTATTGCAGGCGGTGTATTTCATATGCTGAACAATGCTATCTATAAATGCTGTCTATTCCTTTGTGGTGGAGCGGTTGAAGAAGCGACGGGGACAGCAGAATTGGAACGGCTTGGTGGACTCGGCAAGAAGATGTCGATTACTTTTGGGGCATGTTTGATCGCAGCGTTGAGTATTTCGGGTATACCGCCATTTAACGGGTTTGTTTCCAAATGGATGATCTATCAAGGCATAATTAAAATGGGTACTGATGGTACGGTTGGCGGAGCGGGTCTGTGGCCAATCTGGCTTACATGTGCGATGTTTGGAAGTGCTCTTACGCTGGCATCATTTGTGAAGATCATACATTCGATATTTCTTTCCCGTCTGCCTGATGATCTGAAGGAGACGAAGGAAGTTTCGCTATCAATGAGAATTCCGATGGTGGTATTGGCTGCAATTTGTGTGCTTTTCGGAGTATTTTATCATGTGCCTTTGAAGATGTTTATTTATCCTGCACTTAATATTGAGCCTGGCACGGTTATTTTCGGCACATGGGAATCGGGGCTGGCGACTACCCTGATAATAGTTGGTGTCGGCATCGGTATGCTGATCTTACTTGTTGGTCTCTTGGCGAAGAAGGTGAGGGTGGTACCAACATGGACGTGCGGCGAGGTGCAGGACAACGAAGAGATGAGAATACCCGGAACGCATTTCTATAAGACTGTCTCTTCGATGGGCGGCTTGAAGCAGCTTTATTCCGGTCAGGAAAAGGGATATTTTGATCTGTATAATCAAATCGGGAAACTGGGTTCAACTTTTACGAGTTTACTCAGGCGGATGCACTCCGGGCTATTGGGGATGTATCTGACGTGGGTAACTGTCGGGTTGTTGGTGATACTTTTTGTAATCTGCAAGATTTGGTGAGGTAGCCATGGCAATATTCTATACATTACTGGCGTTTATTATAATCGCGAGTCTGGTTGCGGTAGAGACGAAAAATTTACTGAGTGCTGTGATATGTGTCGGCGCAATCGGCTTTGGCTGTTCGTTGATGTTTTTATTTTTGCGAGCGCCTGATATCGCAATAACTCAAACGGTAGTGGAAGTTCTTGGTTTAGTCATTCTGATTCGAGCCACCATTTCCCGCGACTTGACTTTCATTAACGGCGACAGAGAATTTTTCGGTGTGATCGTTTCAGTAGTGGTTATTTTTATGATTTTTTTAGCTGGTATACATGTTTTTGAAAGTTTGCCTGATTTCGGCACAGCTATCTTTGCCGAAACTGAAGGTGCTGCTTCACAGATTTATATACGTGATGGTCTGGAAAAGACCGGAGCAGCGAATCTTGTAAGTTCTGTTATTTTGGACTTTCGCGCCTACGATACGCTTGGTGAAACAGCTGTACTGTTTACTTCAATAATTGGAGTGACTGTGATACTCAGGAAAAAGAGCCGAAAACTGCTGGAGGACGCAGAGTAATGAAAGGTATGACAGTAATAGTGAAGACAATCAGCAGCTGGGTTAAGATGCTGATAATACTGTTTGGTATTTATATTATTCTTTTCGGCCATCTTACGCCTGGAGGCGGTTTTGCCGGCGGTGTAATTCTGGCAGGGTCATACATTTTACTGATGCTGTCTTTTGGCAGGGAATTTGTGGAGAAAAATCTACCCTTGCGGCTTGCTTCGAAGCTGGATTGCGTCGGAGCGATGCTGTTAGCATTGATAGCGATTTTAGGGCTTGTTTTCGGCGGCACTTTTTTCGTTAATTTTTTATATCAAAAATATCTTCCGGGCCAGATTTTTGGTTTGGTCAGTGCGGGCACAATACCGTTATCCAATATTGCTATTGGTTTAAAGGTTGGTGCGTCGCTGTTTTTAGTGACCCTTGTTCTTTCTGTTTTCAGGCCTGATAGCTCAGGCGATAAAAAGGAGTAAGACCTATGCCTTATGCATTGTGCTTTTTATTGTTCATGATCGGACTTTATTGTGCGGTGGTAAAAAAGAACATGGTTAAAATTGTTCTTGGCATCGTGATCATGGAATACGCGGTGAATCTTTTCCTGGTTATGCTTGGCTACCGTTTCGGTGGTGTGGCACCGATAATTGATAAAACCCATATAGAACCGGGCAGCGGGGAAATTATTTCCAGTTTTCTGAACAGTTCAGTTGACCCCCTGCCGCAGGCGCTTGTACTTACTGCGATCGTTATTAGTCTGGGCTCTTTAGCACTTATGATTTCGTTATGCATTAGAATTTATGAAAGATACGGCACCTTTGATATTACGAAGATAAGGAGGTTAAAAGGATGAGTACCGGTTTTTCGGTATTACCTGCTTTTGTAGCGATTCCATTGGTGACGGCGTTTTTGCTTCCGCTTTTCAGCGGTAAGGGTAAGTCTTTTGCGACGGTTTTGGCTAATCTGGCGACGATCGCGTTACTTGGGTTAGCGATTTTGAGTATTGGCCGGAGCGGAGTATATGAGATAGGCAAATGGCCAATTCCGCTTGGGATCAATCTTGTGCTCGATGGATTAAGTTCGCTCATGCTTTTGGCTATAAGTGTCGTCAGCGCGGCGGCAATGCTTTTTAGTGTTCGGTATATGGAACGCTATACCGCCAAACCGAAATACCTGAGTTTGTTTTTGCTTATGGTTACAGGGATGAACGGCGTGGTGCTTTCGGGAGACATCTTCAATCTGTTTGTCTTTCTGGAGATCGCTTCAATCGCGTCTTACGCACTGGTTGGCTTTGGGTGCGAGCACGAAGAGCTTGAGGCGTCTTTTAAATATATGGTTTTGGGCAGTATCGCTTCGATGTTTATCCTTTTCGGAGTCGGTCTGGTTTACGGTAATACGGGTTCGTTGAATATGGCGTATATTTCAAAAGCCATTCAAGATGACGGTTTGAACGCTGGGCTTGCGTTTGCGTTGAGTTTGTTTATCGCAGGTTTTGGCTTGAAGGCAGCTTTGGTGCCGTTTCATGCCTGGCTGCCTGACGCACATCCGTCGGCACCTGCTCCGATTTCGGCGATGTTGTCGGGTGTTTTGATAAAGGCGCTTGGTATTTATGCTCTTTCAAGATTGATCTTCAATGTGTTCGGCGTTTCCGAACCGATAAGCTGGGTTTTGATTGCCTTAGGTGTTTTAAGTATGGTTGTTGGTGTATTTCTGGCGGTTGGTCAGTGGGATTTCAAGCGTCTTTTGGCCTATCACAGCATTTCGCAAATGGGATATGTCATTCTTGGCATCGGTATGGGCGCTCTTATAATAGCCAGGGGTGGAAATATTGCGTGGGCTTCGATGGCAATTCTTGGCGGTCTGTTTCATCTTGTCAACCATGCTGTCTTTAAATCGTTATTGTTTTTGACGAGCGGGTCGGTGGAAATGGCTACCGGTACAAGACAGTTAAAGGAACTGGGTGGGCTGGCGGAAAAGCTGCCATTTACCCGCACTATTTGTGTCATTGCCTCGGCATCTATTGCAGGTATTCCTCCATTTAACGGTTTTTGGAGCAAATTGATCCTGGTAGTTGCAGCAATTCAGGCACAATTCTGGGGCCTGGCTGTGGTCATTGTTATCGTGAGTTTAGTAACGTTGATCTCGTTTCTGAAAGTTCAACGTTATATTTTCCTCGGTGAGGTGCCTGAGAATCTGCAGGAAGTGAAGGAAGAGAAAGGTTCGATGCTTTTGGCGATGGGAACTTTGGCGTGTTTGTGTGTGCTTATGGGATTGCTTGTTATAGTACCATCACTAAAGAGTAATATACTTGACCCTGCGGTGAAAGTGTTGACTGACGGGTTTCTGTATTCGGCAAATATAATCAGATAATAATAAAGGTGTGAAAAATGAGGCGAGTAATATATTTTGTTTTGGCGTTTATTGTATGGATGTTGCTAACATGGCCGATCTCCGAAGGTGTGGTCGACCTTCAGGTCGCGGTGGCAGGCGTGATAGCTTCGGCTATCGTTGCATTTTTATTCCATGAAATACTACCTAAAGAGCACCATATATTTATCTCGCCGGTGCGGATATTCTGGCTCCTGGTTTATCTGCCTGTATTTTTCTATTATGTGCTAAAAGCCAATCTTGATGTTGTGTATCGCGTCATACATCCTGCGATGCCGATAAAGCCTGGAATAGTAAAGATAAAGACGACTCTTAAGACGGACTCGGGTATTACGGCACTGGCAAATTCGATTACTTTGACGCCTGGCACGTTGACGGTGGATTTAACTGATGACGGCTATCTTTACATTCACTGGATTAACGTTAAAGCTACCGGGGTTGAGCAGGCGACAGAGTGTATTGCAAAAAAGTTTGAGTGGTTTCTGAAAAGAATTTTCGAATAGAGCGAGGCAAGTATGATAACGTTATTTTACATCGGTTTATTCATATGTTGTTTTTTGTGTTTATACAGGATAGGCAGAGGTCCGACCGCACCTGACAGGACTGTGGCGATAGATATACTGGGGATATTGATCGTGGGTTTTTGTGCTATTTTTGGGCTGGTTACGGGCAAAGACTTTTATTTGAACGTCGCTCTTTCGTGGGCACTTTTGAGTTTTATTGGAACTATCGCATTGGCAAAATTTTTGGAGGGCAGAAGTTTCGATGACTGAAACAATAGGATACATAATAATAACAGTCGGAATTTTGTTCGATATATTCGGATGTATAGGTTTGGTTCGATTTCCAGATGTTTACAATCGGCTGCAGGCTTCGACGAAGTGTGTGACGCTTGGCACTATTTTATTGCTGGTAGGTGTTGCAGTTATAAGCGGCGTGGGAGCGATGAGCGCTAAGGCAATAATCTGCGCCGTTTTTATATTGCTGACCTCCCCTACCGCTGCACATGCCATCGCCAAGGGAGCTTATGCTGCGGGTGTGAAGTTGTGGGAAGAGAGTGTTGTTGATAAATACGCTGAGGAAATAAAGAAGTAAGGTGTATGTTTTTTGTTTTGTGAACCAGTAACTTATTATTACGTATGAATACGGAAGATTAAATAGTAAGGGCTGAATGTAGGAGTTTGAAATTGCGTTGGCCAAAGTTAAGAGAATTAAAAGAAGCAGTTATCGCGGTTTTTTCACCGCGATTTACCACTCATTTTCCCGCTAAACCCTGCGAGGTACCTGAAAAGTACAGGGGTAAGCCGGAATTTGATCTTGATTCGTGTATCGGCTGTGGGGCATGTGTAAATGTGTGCCCAACGCAGGCGTTGACTCAGATAGATGATACTGAGCCTGAGCAGGCGATGAGGAAAATCACGTTTCGCTACGATACATGTATTTTCTGCGGCAATTGCAGTGATAGTTGTACTACAGAAGGTGGTATAAATCTTTCGAATGAGTGGGACCTGGCGACATTAGATAGAGAAAGTACGGTTGAGACCCACGAGTTTGAACTTCAGATGTGTGAAAAGTGTGGGGAGACGATAGGTAGCAAGAAGCATTTAGTTTGGCTTTATGAAAAGCTTGGGCCGCTGGCTTATACAAATCCATCATTGCTGCTTGCCAAGAGCGGCGATTTGCCTACAAGCATGGATGGTGTTTCGCAACAGGAGTCCGATAAAGCGGTTCAGGCACGCGATTTCATGCGGATTTTGTGTCCGAAGTGCAAGTTCGAATTGAATATTCATCTCTAAGTGCCATGAGTATTGACGAACAAGTTTTTGAAGAGTTAAAAGTACTGGGCGGCGGCGGTTCTATTGTAGTCGGTATCGGCAATATTTTAAAAGGTGATGATGCGGCTGGGGTTTTGGTTTGTCAGCAGCTTGAGGGCAAAACTTGTGCGAAGTTGATGGATACTGGGACGGTACCTGAAAATTATATCCAACCTATTATAAGAAAATCTCCGGAGAGTCTGGTTGTTATCGATGCTATTGACTTTGGTGCTGCGGCTGGGACGATAAAAGTTTTCAGGCCTGAACAGTTAAGTTCTATTGTCATTTCGACTCACACTCTTTCGCCCCGCTTATTTGTTGATATGATTTGTCAGGACATCAAAGTTGCTGTTTATTTTGTTGGGATTCAGCCAGGGCATACACAACTTGGTGAGCCTATGTCCGAGGCAGTAGCTGAGGCAGTTGAAAGGCTTGTTTATACCATCGCCAAGATTTTCCCCGCCAAGGAATAGGCTGAGGCAGTAAAATATTCTCCCGTCCGAATTCATTGTCCTTTTCTATGCAGGATATTGTAAGGCCCACATAGTGAATAAGTTATGTGAGTTTTGCTTTTCTATTCTATTTAATTTCAGTGGCTTTTGTGGTCAAGGTTGCTGTTAGTAGGTGGGGTTTTGGGTGTAAATGCTTGAAAAATCGAGCGTGAAGTGCTATAATCATCGGCCGCACATCGGTTGTCGCGACGGTATTGAATAACAATAAAATTTAGAAGTTTCACTGCGCCTTTAGAATGAACACTAATAAGACAATTGGATCATCCCCACCTTCACAGGAAACCCCCCAGAACGAGAAGTTTGTACCCATGTGTGAGATATGCGGTGAGAAGCACTGGCCTTTCCATCATTCAACTCCATGTATAAATATTAATAAAGTTAAAGCCAGAGCTAAAGAAGAAGCTAAGGCCAAGAAACGCGCAAAAGCTGAGGCAAAGGCAAAGGCAAGAGAGAAAGCCCGGGCTGAAAAAATAGCGAAAGCTGAAGCCAAGGCAATAGCTAAAGCCGAGGCCAGGGCTGAAAGAAAAGCGAAGATTGAGGCCAAGGAAAAGGTTAATTCTGAAAAGAGGTTTTATGAAGAGAAGATATCTCTGGCTGAGTCGAAACTAAAAACTGAAAGGCAAGCCAGGCTTGAAACTGAGAGCGATCTTGGTATTTACATTGAGAAACTGGACGATGCAGAAAGAAAGTTAAGGGCAGAAGTTCAGGCAAGATCGGAGGCAGAAGGAAAGGCAAAACTCGAATCCAAAGCCAGGATAGAAGTGGAGGAGATGGCCAGCGTATATGGCAGGAGTTTAGCAGAGACGGAGGAGAGATTAAAAGCCCAAATCGAAGCGGGCAGCAAGGCAAAAGCAAGAGCAGAAGCCGAAGCCAGGGGGCGGATCGAGGCGCAAGAAAAATTTCAAAATTTTGCTGAGAAATTAGCTGCAACTGAAGAGAAGTTGGACGAAGAAGTTCAAGCGAGAGAAAGAGCTGAAACGATAGCTGAGGCTGAAGCAAAAGGTAAAATTGAAGCGGAAGAAAGAGCAAATCTGGAAGGCTTGGCGAGGGTTGAGACAGAGGAAAGGGCTGAGTCGGAGAAGTGGGTATTTTCTGAGAAAATAGCTGAGCTTGAAGCCAGGCTGGGGGCTGAAACAGATGGTAAGACCGATGCGTTAGCAGACGTCAGGGCTTATAAGGGGGCATTAGCGGAAGTAAAAGAGGAGTTAAAGTCTGAGGTCGAGGCAAAGGCCAAGGCAGAGTCGAGAGCGGAGGCTAAATCCGAGGCCGGCACCGAAGCAATCGAGCAGAGGGATGCTTATGCTGAGAAAGCCGCCCAGGCAGAAGAGAGTTTAGGCAAAGAATCGCAAATACGGATAAAAGCAGAGACAAAAGCTGAAGCTTTAGAATCGCAATTGGAAATTGGACGCAAGACCAAGACCGAAGCGGAGGAGCAGAGAGATACTTATGCTGAGAAAGCCGCTCAAGCAGAAGATAAATTAAGCGAAGAAGTGCAAGTACGGGTAAAAGCAGAAACAAAAGCTGAAGCTGAGGCAAAAGCAAGCGCTAAAGCAGAGACGCAATTAGAAGCTGAATCCACGGCCAGACTT
>SDBV01005226.1_pt1 | contig 18387 bp, 14 predicted proteins | sample 2277081 | NCBI WGS metagenome assembly SDBV01 (sample SAMN10402039, study PRJNA504765) | marine sediment metagenome | isolation source: marine sediment core GS10_PC15, 223 cmbsf | place: Arctic Ocean: Southern Knipovich Ridge | collected 2010 | reverse complement strand
TTCGAATTCTCCCACACCGGTTTGCAACTCATCAACGGCCCCAACGAGGCCGGCAAGTCCACACTCTTGCAGCTTATCCGCGAGGTCTTTTTCGGCTTCCCCTCCCAGAATCCTTATGTTTTCCCCGATCACCAGGGCGAGATGGCGGCCACGGCGTGGATCGAATTGTCGGATGGCCGAAAAGTCAGTTTCCGCCGACGCAAGGGCAACAAAGACGTGGTAGTCGGACAGATCGAAGACGCCAGCACCACCATCGACGAAACCACCCTGGGCTTGATGTTGGGCCAGGCCAACGCCCGACTCTATGAACACGTCTTCGGCTTCTCGCTAGCCGAACTGGCTGCCGGCCAGGAGAGCCTCAAAGACGCCAACATCAGCGAAGCCCTCTACGGCGGCGGCATCGGCGGGCTGGCCAATTTTCAACAGGTGCGAACCGCCTTGCAAAAGGAGCACGAGCAACTCTTCCGGCCGCGCGGTGCAAGAACCATCAACAAGCTGCTAAAGGCGATCAAAGACACCGGCACGGCTCTCAATAAATCGATGGTCAAACCGCGCGACTACAAAGAGCTTTGCCGCGCCCGCGACGAGACCGAAGCAGCAGTGGCCGAGTTGCGTGTCAAACGCGACGCCCTGCAACTGCGTTTTTCCCGCGCCCAGCGGCTGCACAAGGCCTTGCCCGCATGGCTGCAATCGGCCGCCGCCAAAAATGAATTGGCCGCCTTGGAAGTTGCGGACGGGATCCCTTACGACGCCGAAAAAGACTACCGCCAAATGGTCGAGGCCATAGACGCAGTTTCGGGCGAAATGGCCGAGGAACGCGAGCGTACGGCCGCCGCCCACGAGAGTCTCGAACAGCTTCGCCTAGAACCACGGTTGATCGAAGATGCGGCGGCTGCTACGGTCAAATCGCTCGAACGCGGCCTGGATCGAATCGAGAGCTACCGCAAAGACTTGCCCAAACGCACCCAGGAAGCGGCCGCCATTCGATACGCCTTGGGCGCAACGACCGTCCGGCTCAATCCCCACTGGGACATCGCCTTCCTGGAAAAATTCACGTCCACATCATCCCAGTCCGAAGCCGTCGATTCAATCGCGAAAGAAACCCGCGATCTGTTACGCGATCAAAAAAACCTCGAAGCGCAAATCAAGGAAAAGACACGCAAACTGGCCGCCCAGACCCGCCGTCTCGATAATCTACAGGCGGCGCCCATCGCACCGGTCCTTGCGCAACTCACGGAAAACGCCGTCCAATACACGGCCGACTGCAAAACTCTTTCTGAGACAAACGCCGCGATTGCAGAAGCGACACTGGAAATCGACGCCCTTCGACGCCGTCTGACCGACGCGATCGACGTCGAGGCCGGCAGTCTCCACACGCTTTCCGTCCCGCTGGAAGCCAAGATAAGCGAATTCGCCGCCCTCTTTGGCGAAAACCACAACCGGCTATCGCAAGCCAAGGCGAACCTGGAAACGGCCCAGGCCGATCTGAGCGACTATCGCCATCAACTGGCTGCCGCCGACGCCTTACAAAAAATTCCAGACCGGCGGATACTCCTGGAAACCCGCCGTCGCCGCGATGCCGATTGGAAACTGATCCGCCGCACTCTCCTGGAAGACCAAAACGCCGGCAACGCGACGAAGACGGAGCTTGCGAAAAAATTCGAACAAGCTCTCGCCGAGGCCGACCGCCTGGCCGACGAGCGCCAGGACAAGGCCCAGCTTGTCGCCGCCCGCGAACGGCTTGCGGCCGATACTGGTCGTTCCGAAAACAAGCTCCGCGAGTTCACAAAGATCCACGACGCCCATGTGGCCGCAAGCGAGTCGCTGGCGGCGCAGTGGCATGAGCTTTGGAGCGAATGCCGATTCGAGCCCGACACGCCCCAGGCCATGCGCCAATGGCTTGCCGTGCATAAAGACTATTTTGACTGCCTCCGCCAACAAAAAGGGCGTGAACTCAAACGCGAAGAACTGCAAAACGGCATCGAAACGTTCGAGCGGCAGTTGCGCCAGGCGATGGATAACCAAAGCGATTCGCCCCAGACACTGCTGAAAGAAGCCGGTCGGCGGGTGGAACTGGCCCGCGACACGGCGGCCGCCCGCCGCCACCTCGAAAACGCACTGCCGTCTCTGCGGCAGGAAATCGACGACCTTGCGAAAGACCTTGAGGAGATCGCAAAAAACAAACAGCAATGCCACGACCGATTGCAAGAAACGCTGGACGCAATCGGCCTCCCCAAAGAATGGGACGCGTCGTTGGCCGACAAGGTGCTCAAGGAACTGCACGGCGCCCGAGGAGAACTGCAAAAGGCTCTCGCCCTGGACACCCGCATCGGCGACATGCGCGAAGGCATTGCCGACTACGAGGCCAAAGTCCGTGGGGCTTGCGATTCGCTGGCGCCCGAGCTGTCCGAGTTGCCGGCCGAAGGGGCCGCCGCACAGCTTGCCTGCCGGCTCGAAGAGGCCGGTAAGGCGCAAAACACATACGAGGAACTGACAAGAACCATCGACGACGCCCAGCGACGCGAAAAAGCCAAATCCACACAACAAAAATCGCTGCAGCAAAAGCGGCAACGCTTCCGCGATACGGCTGGCGTCGATTCCGACAACGAGTTTTACCGCGTGGCGGCCGACGCACGCCGCAAGGCCGACTTGCAAAGAGAGGTCGACGACCTGACCCGCGACATAAAGGCTGCCGCTGGGACCGAAGACATCGAGGCCTTCCACGCCCGTCTGGCCGAAGCCGACGCCGATTCACTGCGGAGCGAGTTGCAAACGGCCCAAGAGGAACTGGCGATTGTTAAACAGCGGCACGAGCAAGCGGTAAAGGACGCCGCCCTTGCACAAGACAAACTAGACCGCCTCGACAGCCGTAGCGAGGCCGTCGAATCGGCCGCCTCGATGGAAAGTCATCGCGCTGAACTCCACGCCGCCGTCGACCGCTGGGCGCCCTTGGTCATGGCCGAAAAGCTGATGCGCGACGCCATCGACCGCTTCCAGTGCGAGCACCAGCCGGAAATGCTCGCCAACGTCGCCCAACTGTTTTCAAACATGACCCTGGGCCGCTACACGGGCATCCGCCGCCGGCTCGGCGACGAGGGCACGCTGCTGGTTGAAAACGCCGCCGGCGCCACCTTGCAGCCCTCGCAACTGAGCACCGGCACCCGCGAGCAACTCTATCTGGCCATCCGCCTGGCCTACGTCCGCCACTACTGCCGCGACTGCGAACCGCTGCCGCTGGTGATGGACGACGTGCTGGTAAACTTCGACGACGCCCGCACCGCGGCGACGCTCGAGGTGCTGCTGGAAATGGCCGCCGACTTGCAGATAATCTTTTTAACGTGCCACCGCCAAACGGCCGAACTTATCGCCTCACGGCTGCCGCAGATGAAGCCCATCGAATTAACCGCGTAGGGTGCGTGCTTGCACGCACCGGGAAGAAAGGCCAGTCGGTGTGTGCAAGCACACACCCTACGAGATTCGTCTAATTTGGGCGCCGAGTTCGGCCAGCTTGCGGTCGAACTCCTCATATCCCCGGTCCAAGTGATAAACGTCGCGGACAACGGTTTCGCCTTCGGCGGCCAGCCCCGCAAGCACCAACGCAGCACTGGCCCGCAAATCGCTGGCCGTCACCGCGGCCCCGGCCAGACGCTCCACGCCTTGCACCACGACGCGTCCGTCGCCGGGCGACGCGATCCGCGCCGAGAGCCGTTTCAGCTCCGCAACGTGCATGAAACGCCCTGGAAAAACTTCGTCGCGGATCGTGCTGTGCCCCTGGGCCAGTGAAAGATACGCCATCCATTGGGCTTGAATGTCGCTGGGAATGCCCGGATAGGGCCGGGCACAAATGTCCTGCGCCCGAGGTCGCTCGGGCCCCGACAAACAAACGCTGTGAGCCGTGGTGTCGATACTGCAACCCGAACGCTCCAAGGCGGCCAAAACCGTATCGATATGCCCCGGCACAAGCCCCTCGACCGTGGCCCGTCCGCCGCTGATGGCCACGGCCAATAGCAGCGTGGCCGCTTCGATGCGGTCGGGAATTATGCGATAGCGAGCGCCGCCGAGTTGATCGACGCCCTCGACCGCGATCGTCGACGTGCCCAGCCCTTCGATGCGGGCACCCATGGCGTTGAGAAAACGCCCCAGGTCGACAACCTCGGGCTCGACCGCTGCTCCTCGCAAAACGCTCTGGCCCCGAGCCGTTACGGCCGCGCACAAAACGTTGGCCGTGCCCGTAACCGTGGGCCCGCGGGGGCCGCTCAATTGCACCTGGGCCCCGACAAGCCGCTTAGCCCGCCCCACAACATAGCCGTGCTGGACCTTAAGTTCCGCGCCCAAGGCCGACAAACCGGCCAAATGCAAATCTACCGGCCGATCGCCGATGGCGCACCCGCCCGGCAAGGAAACCACTGCCCGACCTCGACGCGCCAACAGCGGCCCCAACACACAGAAACCCGCCCTCATGCGGCTGAGCAATTCATAATCGGCTCGAACCGACGCCGATTCAACCGTGTCCAACTGCAAGTCGCCGTCTGGGAGCCGAGAAACACTCATGCCCAGCGAACGCAGGATGTCCGCAAGAGTGCAAACGTCCCTCAGCCGCGGAACCCCCTCCAGCCGCACCGGCTGCCGGGCCAGGATCGACGCCGCCATGATCGGCAAAGCGGCGTTCTTCGACCCGCTTGTGGCAACCGCGCCGCAAAGCGGTCGTCCACCCGTTATGCAGAGGCGTTTCATGGTGGTTCGAAATATCGAGTTTCAGTAGTTCCAAGTTAGCGGCGATGCTTGCCGTCGCATTACGCCAGCGCGGGGACAAGCCCCGCCGCTAACAGTGGTGCGTCGCGGATGCACCCTACAAAACCGGTCGCAAGTGACCGGGCTAAACAGAATTTTTCACAGCCCGCACAACCCGTGGCAAGCGCGCCAGATCCTTTATCGTCTCTTCGGCCTCGAGGCCCTCGGCGGCCGCGATCAATTGCAACACGGCGTCGTGGATCGTGGGGCTGATCTCGACAAGCAAATGCCCACCCGGCAACAACCGCTCGACCGCTTGTGGCAAAAGCCGCTCGATGACTTCGGTCCCCCGCTCTCCAGCGAGCAATGCCCCGCGGGGCTCGTGCTCTCGAACGTCGGCGGCCAATTCGGCCATTTCCGAGTGTGAAATGTACGGCGGGTTGCTGAGAACGAAATCAAAACGACGATCCGCGGGCACCGCTTCGAAGAGATCGCTGTGCATGAACTCGATGCGATCATGCACCCCATGCTGGCGGGCATTGGCGCCTGCCACGTGCAGCGCCTTTGGGCAAATATCAATCGCCATAAACTCTGCGGAGGGCAAATGCACGGCCGCCGCGATGGCGATAATACCGCTACCGGTGCCGATGTCACAAATCCGAATCGGGCCGGTCTCCTTGGCGGCGTTCTTGCGCTCGGCGGCCAAATCCAACAGCGTCACCACCAGGAATTCGGTTTCCGGCCGCGGGATCAAGACGTCGGGCGTAACGCCAAACGAGAGCGAGTAGAATTCCCGCCGACCGACCAGATAGGCCACCGGCGTCCCTTCGGCGCGACGTTTAACCAACTCGCGAAACGCGCCGCGGGGGCCGTCGTCGACAACGTCCGCAAAGGTCGTGTAAAGCTCGATCCGCTCGCACCCCAAGGCCTCGGCCAAAAGCACCTCGGCATCGAGCCGGGGGCTATCCGCGCCGCGCTGCTTGAGATAATCCGCGGTCCATTCCAACAGACGGCCGACCGTCCATGATTCGGGCTGCGACACGGCTGGGCCTCATGCTGCTAGGTGAAAGAATCGGCAACTCTGTTTAGCCGAGCCGCTTGCGGCCGTTATGCAACTTGTTGGTTTTTGGGCATGTCCGACGCGAGCAAGCTCGGCGGCTAACGCCATCTTTTCCGGCATCTGAAATCTGACATCTGACATCTCTACTCGATCGTGCCGAAGGAGTTGCGAAGATCCTGGCGCTCGTATTCCAAGAGCCCGTCGATGACCGGATCGAGATTGCCGGCCAAGATTTGGTCCAGCTTGTAAAGCGTGAGGTTGATGCGATGGTCGGTAAGGCGGTTTTCCGGGAAGTTGTAGGTGCGAATCCGCTGCGAACGGTCGCCGGAGCCGATCTTGCTGAGCCGCTCGGCCGATCGCTTCTGCCGTTCCTCTTCCTGCTTTCGCTCGTAAAGCCGGCTTTTCAAAACGCGTAGCGCCTTGGCCCGGTTCTTGTGCTGGCTCTTTTCGTCCTGGCAGGTGACAACCAACCCCGTCTCGAGGTGCGTGATGCGGATGGCCGACTCCGTCTTGTTGACGTGCTGTCCGCCCGGCCCGCTGGCGTGGAACTTGTCCTCGCGATAATCCTCGGGCACGATCGTAATTTCCACGTCTTCCGGCTCGGCCATCACCGCCACGGTGGCCGCCGAGGTGTGGATGCGGCCCTTGGTCTCGGTTTCGGGCACCCTCTGCACGCGATGCCCGCCACTTTCGTATTGCAACTGTCGGAAGACGTCCGTGCCCGAGATGCCCAAGATGATTTCCTTAAAGCCGCCCAACTCGGTGGGGCTCATGTTGAGGATTTCCACTTTCCATTTGCGGGATTCGGCATAATGCTTGTACATCTGGTAGAGGTCGCGGGCGAACAGCGCGGCCTCGTCGCCGCCGGTGCCGGCGCGAATCTCCAACATGCAACGCGTGCGGTTGGCGTCCTCGCCGCCGATCGTCATGTCCAAGAGGTCGTTCCAGTAGCCCTCGCGATGGGCTTTAAGTTGGGGCAATTCGGCCTCGGCCAATTCCCGCATCTCGGCATCGGCCTCCTTGGCCAACTCCATGGTTTCGGAGATCTGATTATTGAGGTCCAAGAAATGGCGATACTTGGTCGCCAGCTTGGCCAAGGAGCCATGCTCCCGCGCAACGGCGGCCAACAGCGGTGAATTTACCAGCACTTCGGGATCGATTAGTTGGGCCTCCAACTCTTCGAAACGGTGCAGCTTCTGTTCGAGCATATCGCGCATGATAAACTTCCCAAGGCCTCTTAACGCTTGTTCGCCACGTTAGCGGCGGGGCTCGACCCCGCGCTGATTAACGCCATCCTGGCAGCCTGCTGAAAAAGTATTGTGGCACGGGCATCCTGCACGTAAAGGCAGCACCACACGGCCAAGATGGCCGTGCCACGGTGTGGCACCCTTTTCCAACGCCCCCCTAGGCGCCCTCGGCCGGCGATTCTACGGAGAGCTTCTTGCCGCGCTTGAGACTGGCGTAGCCCGTTCCCGCAAATTTCTTCTGGAACTTCTCGATGCGGCCGGCCGTGTCCACATATTTCAGTTTGCCGGTGTAGAAGGGGTGACAGGCGTTGCAGATGTCCACCTTGAGTTCCGGCTTTGTGCTTCGCGTGGTGAAGCTATTACCGCAACCGCAGGTGACCTTGGTCTCGACGTAGTCCGGATGAATGCCATCTTTCATGATTGGTTTCCTGCACTTGAGGCGATAACCTTGCCAAATAGGCGGATTATCTTCGCGTAAATTTGAATCCTACAGTTTATATCTCTATCGCCATCCACACAAGCGGGGCTTTGTATAGATCCGCAATGATTTTTTGCCGCTATTCAGGCAACACCGGCAACACCGCCTCCGATGCCTTACGCTCCCGTTCGGCTGCCGCCTCCTGGGTGGCTAACTCCCCCTCCAACCACTGGGCCCTGAGCAAATTACCCTCTCTTGCGGGCGAGTCGGCATCGGCTTGCAACCAACGGACGGCCTTTTTCAACTCTCCAGCAGACTCATAAGTCCGAGCTAAATTGTACTTCGACCCGCTTGTCCAAGGCCCATGCGGCCAGGTTTCCAGGGTTTTATTGTTAAAATAATCGATTGCCGCCCGTTGATCGCCGCCGATCACTGCCAGCAAACCCAACCAATAAGTGGCATCCTGCTTGCCGCGTCGATAAGCGGCTATTTTCGCCTCGATATCATCTATCGACAATCTAGCAGACTCTATTAATTCACTACGCAGTTCAGCCAGCTTTCGGTTCGGCGGCCGAGCCTCTTGCAGGTATGTGGTGGCGTTCTCCTTGCCCGAAAAACGGCCCTTAAGATAAAGCGTTCTACCCCTCCACAGCGGGCGAACACCCCCGGCGTTAAACGGCGCCAGCACCGACTCGATGCGGTTCCGCTGCTGTTGGCCAAGGCCGCCACGCTCGAGCATCGTTTCAAAAGGCCTCTGCCATAGCCGTACGTCCGACAGCCCTTCGACGTCTTTGAGTCTCTCGGCCACATCGCTGGGATCGGCCGTCAACACAACCCGCTCATCGCCGCTGAGCTTGTTCTCGAACATTGCCATCCGCGCCGACAAAGCCGCCGGCGAGGTCACGATCAACGCCACAACCTTCTGCAAACGCGAGGACGCCAGCGGATAAGGCTTCTGCTTCTCAAGGTCCAACTGTCGCAACAACTTATCGTCCTTGGCCACTTCTGCAAGCGTTGCCGGATTAATGTCCAACTCGAAGCCGACGCCCGACCGCTCTGGCTTGAACTTAACTCCCTCGGGCCCGGGGATCGGCAGACCCAACTTAGGGTCGAAGAGATAAAGCTGCTTCTCCCCGTCCAAAACACCGACTGTCCATACTCCCAAGGAGCCGTCCTCACACGGCAAGGCCAACAGAACCGCATCGATTCCCTGTTGTCGGGCAAGAAGCGCAAAGACCCAAGCCCGATCTTCTGCCGTGCCCCGTCCCATCAACATGGTCTCCCACGGCCATTGTGGGGCTTTCACTTTTCCGGCAAAGCCGCTCTGTTCGAGTTGAATGTTCCGCACGGTCCAATCGAAGAGCCGTTTGGCACGCTGTATATCGTCCAGCCGATCGCCTCGCGACCAATTCGAGACGTCGCGGAACCAGACGTCCTCTTGCAGCACCAGGCCGTCGTGGCGCGAAAATTCCTGTTTTCCCAAATCCTTAACGGCCGGCAGATCGCGAAGTCGCTTGGGCAAACTCGCCACCATGGGGTCGACTTTCCAATCCACGGGAACGCTTTTCGCGCGGATCCACTGGTTAAGGCGGTCGATCACCTGCTGACGCATCTCGCCGGTTTGAAATTCATCCAGCCGCTGCAAGTTTTTCACCGCATATTCCAGCAGATGCTCGCCCCACTCGCCCTCGGTTTCCTCGGTCGAAAGCCCCCCGGGCTCGTGCGTCGACTCCTTATCATCCTTGCAGCCCCCACAAAACATGAATCCGCAAAAAAGAATGCCGCAAACCAGCAACCTGCCCAGCGGCAAACGCCGGACGGATGTTTTTGTGTTGAACACTGAATCCTCGCTATCTTACTAGGAACTTCTGGTGCGTCGCGGACACACCCTACGAAATAAGCATGTCACGAATTTTAACCAACCGTTTCAGGATATTTGCGAAGGCGTCCAAAGGCACCATGTTGGGACCGTCGCTTTTTGCACGCTCGGGGTCGGGGTGCGTTTCGAAAAACAGCCCGTCGACGCCCAAGGCGGTCGCCGCCCGGGCCAGCGGTTCGACCATGCGGCGATTTCCACCGGTGGCCGCCCCCAGTCCGCCCGGCTCCTGCACGCTGTGCGTGGCGTCGAAAATCACAGGTCGCCCCAATTCCTGCATCTGCGGTATGGCCCGCATGTCGTTAACCAATCGCCCGTAGCCGAAAAACGTGCCCCGTTCGCAAAGCATAATCCGATCACAGCCGGCCGCTTCCAGCTTGCCCACCACGTGGCGCATGTCCCAAGGGGCCAGAAACTGCGCCTTCTTAACGTTCACCGCCCGCCCGGTCCTTGCGGCGGCCGTCAGCAGATCGGTCTGACGAGCCAGAAAAGCGGGGATCTGCAAAAGCTCGCAAACCTCACCGGCCGGTCCCGCCTGATGAGCTTCGTGGATGTCGGTCGTTACCGGCAGACCCGTATCCTCGGCCACCCGAGCCAGAATCTTCAGGCCTTTTTCCAAACCCGGCCCGCGAAAGGCGTCCGCGCTGGTGCGATTCGCCTTGTCGAACGAGGCCTTGAACACCAACTGCACCGCCAGCCCCTCGGCAATCTGCCGCAGACGCCGTGCGATGGAAAGCGTCATATCCTCGCAACCGGGCGCATCGTCCTCGATCACGCACGGACCGGCTATCACCAGCAGCGGCTCCGTCGGCCCACAAGTATACGAGCCGATGCGGCAGGGCTTAATCTGGGAACACTCGTTTTGCGATTTATCGTTCACGCTTAAACGTCCTTCAGTTGATTTGCTGCTTCTGCAAGTTTCAACGCGATTCCGGCCACTTCAACGCCGGCACCATCAGAGTCATCCTAGAGGGCAGTATTTCCACTTCCACCGGCAAAAATCCGCCCGGATCGCCGTCCAATTGGTAGGGAACCTTTTTCGTCGAGGTAATCTTCAGCCGCCGTGTCCGCCAGACGTTACAGTCGTCCAGCAGATGGTGTCGGCCAAACAAAAGCGCGGCCATATAACGCAGCCAATGCCAAAACGACCCGCGACGAAAAGTACAAACGTCCAAAAGTCCGTCGTCTCCGCGGGCGGAAGGAGTAAACTTCAAACCACCGGCATAGCAGGGTAAATTGAAAGCGAACAACCAGCGAACCCTGGCTACGGGCAGCGAACTCTCATATTCTCCATCGTCGTTTTGCGATGAGTATACCAGTAACTTCGGGTATTCGTAACGGCGCAGGGAGGTCAGGATGGGCCGTAAATACGCCCAATGGGTGATGTGGCCCGTCCGCGAGGCATCGACCCTGTGAACCACGTCCGCGTCCAGGCCGCAACCGATCATTAGCAAAAAAATCCTCTCGCCGGCTCTGGCGGCGTCGAAAACCTTCAGACAACCGTCCACGATCATCTGCCGCAACTCTTCGGGCGATGGGTCTGCGGCCGGTGGGCACCAGCCGATATATTTCGCCAGCAGATTCTCGGTCCCGGAGGCCAACATCAGAATCGGCACACCAGCCTCGGTCCGATTCACTAACTCGGCGGCCGTCCCATCGCCGCCCACGCCCACAAGAACCCATAACAGTCCTTGCTTATGCCACTCGTTTGCCGATTTGGCCACCTCGTCCAGGCGGCCTAAAATCACGACCTCAAAACCGTCCTCGCCCAGCAAGTCCGCCAACCGCTCGGCCCGTTGCCGGGCGGATCCGCCACCGGCTTTGGGGTTAACCGATATAATGACCTTATTTCTCATACGTTTCCCACCGACAAAGCGTTCTCGAACGATTGCTGCGCTACTTTGCCACATTTGTATCAGAACCACACATCTGTCTCAAACGGCGTTTTGCCCAGGGAGAAAAACCAAATCGATGTCTCGAAGCCGCAAACCCTTTACTGTAAACAAGTTAAGGAAATACGCTGTTTTTTCGGAGCTTTCCGCGACTTCTGGCATACCGTGTGCGTTATTAAAGGGCAGTCGACCTGAAAGGGTCGCTCAAACTTGCTGGCCCGTGGGGTCTCTGACGAATTTGGTACAGGGGGTTACCTTGCCCTTATCCCCCGTAATGGTCACTGTGGAGGTGACTCGTCAGAGGCCCCCTTTTTTTTGCGCCTCACCCCTCTTGTATGCTAAAGTTTCTTAGAACGTGTTTTGAAATTGCTTAATTGCTTCTAGAGGGTGCCACTGCTGGCTTGCCCAGCAGTGTTTTTGCGGAGAAATCCACTTCGCACTGCTGGGCAAGCCAGCAGTGGCACCCATTTCAAAACACGTTCTTAGACCGGATTATTCATGAGCCGGTATTTTCGTTTGAAATACTAAGCGCGAAGCGTAAGCGAAGGGCGGGAAAGCAGGGGGAAACGCTGCACGTCCCTTCGCTTGCGCTTCGGGTTAGTATGGTTCATGAATAATCCGGGTTAGCGTAAATCTGTCCCCGCATGCCCCCGAGGGAACACCCAAAATGGCCGACGAAGCAGCAAAAAAACTCGACTCCATCGATGATATACAAGAAGACGTCGTGGAAGCCGACAATTTACCGGTGAACACTCGAACTGGGACTATAAAACGCATCCTCAGTTACAAGGTGATCGTCGTATTGGTCATTCTCACGGTCGTAATTAACGGCGTCGGCGTGGCATATTATTCGGTTGGGCGCGGCGATAATACTAATAGCGGCACCGAGCACGACCTGGGAAACTACCACTTCCTTGCCGATCTATCGGAAAAAGGACAAATCGCGGCTGCCGATTTTCAACTTCACATCGCCGTGATCGAGGACGTCGGACAGGAAGCGTATCGCCGACTGCACAACCGAAAATTTCGTGTCCAACAGGATATCGAAGAGTTGCTACGTCAGGCCCACAGCGGCGATTTCACGGACCCCACCCTCGGAGAACTAAAAAGACGCATTCAAGCTCGCATCAACGAAACCCTGGAAATGCGGGCAATTGCCGACGTGATAATTACCGATCTGAAACTCTCCGGCGGCAAGCTCGAAGCCAAGCCACCCACCGAAACAACCGAATCCATGCCCTGGGTCGAAGATTCATCGACTTAAGCAGCCCACTCACTTCCGGTTCGCTCGCCCTCCCCTGAGCCGTTCGGGCAGATCCTTAACCTCGATCATGGGGTTGGCTTTGTAGGGCGTATAAAGCGGATCGCCCACCAGAACCATCATCCAGGAATTGAATCTCTGGGTCCGATAATACACCTCCCCCAGCGTCATTTTCCCCGTCAACAATAAGGGGAAAAAGTCGTCCGGCAACGGAAAGGCCGACAAATACGGCTCCAAAACGGGGCCCAAAGTGGCGCATACACCGTCCTTGAGCATATTCGGGCACCATGGCGCTGCTTCGGGTTTAGCGTGTTTCGGAGGCTCGCGCAGCCAGGTGGCCTCATAACTTGCCAGGTGATAGCCGACCGAGCCACGGTTCCAATCGAAGGCGTCTTTGTACTTGTTGGCCGAATACCAGCCGCAATACAGGGCCACGTCCGGGCAATCGCCGGGCCCGAACAACTCTTTGCGGTTATCGGAAACCACGGTCAGCGACGTGTGTTTTCGCAATCGATCGGCCAGGTCGCGAAGCGACTGGTCGTAGATGTAATAGGTATTCTGAACCTTCTCGCCGCTTTTGGGTTTCAAGCCGCGGGCATCGATATAAACGTTGCCCGCGAGCCCCGCCTTTTCCGTGGCCATGGCGTCGTCGATCATTCTCTCCACGATTTTCACCGAAGGCGCCGCCAGCCGCGCGACCATCATCACCCGCCGCTTGCGGCTGCCGTCGCGCGAATAGTGCAAGGGGTTCGGACGCCAGGAATGCAGGCTGTGGTCGGCGTAAAAAATCATCGACAACTCGCTGTCGAAAGCGGCCCCACTCTCGTTCTTCTTCAACAGATGAAGCTGCTGGTCGATCCAGCGGATCGCGCCCAACAAGCCCGAATTGGCCTCGATAAAATCCAATATTTGTTGATCGCGGGCAACGCTGCCGGGCAGACCTTCCGTTGCCGAAATAGCCTGCTGCAGACTCTGAATCCGCCCGATAATCAAAAACCGTTGCGCCGTTTGCTGTGGTGTTTTTTTTTCCGTTTTCGAACGCGGCGCCATAAGCTGCAACATTCCGCCATTGCCTCTGACCTTGAGGAACGACTGCTCGAAAGCAGCACGCACGCGGGCCTTGTCGGCGTCGGAAGTGAGGCTGCGGCTGCGCTGATTGACGCCCTGTAGCGCAGCGTTGAAACCGTTCTTCAACTGATCCTCGGGAGTGTTCGCCGCCATGGGCAGCTTCGCCCGCGACGGTTCCGAACGACCGATGGCGTCCAGCGCGGCAATCAACTTGTCGAATTCCGCCACTCGACTGGATCGCTCCTTATCCAAGGCACTTTTTCTTGTCTGAAAACTCATCGACTTTCTGGACATGGAGGCAACCCGCAGCGGAACATCCCAACACGTTACCAGGCAACGGATCTTCTCGGTCAGCTTGCGCTTCTGCAAAAATTTCAGAATCGCCGGGCGGGCCTTCTTGGCCCAGGTCGTCCGCGACATGACCAGTTGCGGCTTGCCCTCGAGCAAGAAGATATGCGAAGACGGGATACCCCGCGCCTTGGCGTAGTATTCCGCAATGTGCCGCGAGTCCTCGCTGTTGGCCATGGCAATAATGGCTACTTCCTCGGGCTGCAAAGCCGCCGAGGCCGAAGCGACCGTAAGCATAACAACAGAGCCAAACGCTAATCGCATAAAAGATGTCACGGCATTTTCTCTCTTGTTTACGCAGGCCGTAAAAACAGCCCTTTTTCGCCCGTCTACCATGTGTGTCCCCATCGGATCGATATCATTCACCATAAAGCCAGTGTAGGCGGAATAGGCATTGCCGTAAAGGTACTAGTTCTTTGCTTTAGTGCTTTGTCAAGATTGACAATTCGCGTTAGCGGCGGGGCTTGTCCCCGCGCGTGCCAACTGGCTCGTCGATCAACGCGACGGCTCGGCTGCCGTATTGACTTCCGGATCATTCGACACCCACCCAATTATACTGCTTTCGCCAATTTTCTTCGCCATCCGACTATCGTCCGCCCTTGTATTGACCGACCAAGAGAGTATACTAAGGGTTTTGCCCTTCCCAGCCGGATTTTGGTAGGCTGGTGTGCGTTTCTGGAGAGGTTCAATGGCTCAAGTTTGTCAAGTTTGTGGAAAGAGTCCGTCGATGGGGAATTCCGTCACCCATCGCGGTAAGGCCAAGCACCTCGGCGGAGTTGGTACCAAGATCACCGGTATCACCCGACGCAAGTTCCGCCCAAATCTACAACGGGTTAAGGTCACCACCAAAAATGGCACCCACAAAACCGCGCGAGTTTGCACCCAGTGCATCCGTAGCGGAGCAATCACCAAGATCGTCCGCCGGGCGCCCTTCAAGCTGCCCGCATCCGAAGCTAAATCGTAGATCGGCGGCCCGTTGAAAGGGTGCCACAGGCTGCAAAAATGTCTATCTCACGCCACGACGTCCAGAAGGTTGCCGTACTGGCCCGGCTTGAATTGTCCGACGCCGAAATCGACACCATGACCACCCAGATGGGCGATATCCTCGACTACATGGACCTGCTCTCCGAGGTCGACACCGACGCCGTCGAGCCCATGGCCCACGCCCTGGACTTCAGCGACGTCTTCCGCGACGATACGGTCAAATCCAGCATCGAGCGGACCGATGCACTGGCAAACGCGCCGCGAGCCGATGGCGAGTACTATCTGGTGCCCGCGGTGCTTGGCGACCAGTAAGATTTCAGATTTCAGGCTTGGGACTTGAGAAGACGGATTTGCCATGTCTTTCATCGAAGCAACTGACCTGCTCGCCAGCCTCGCAAGCGGCGAGACAACCTCGCTGGAACTCACCCGCGGCTGCCTGGCGCGGATCGAGCGGCACGACGCGGCGGTGAACGCCTTCCTGCACGTCAATACCGAAGCCGCTCTGGCCCGAGCCGAAGACATCGATCGCCGCCGCAAGGCCGGCGAGACCCTGGGCCGACTGGCCGGGTTGCCCGTGGCCGTTAAGGGACTTCTGGCAACCGCCGCGGAGACCACCAGTTGCGCGTCGAAGATTCTGGAAAACTTCCGCCCTCCCTACGACGCCACGGCCGTGGCCAAGCTCAAGGCGGCCGACGCCGTGCTCATCGGCAAGACCAACATGGACGAGTTCGCCATGGGTGGCTCCAACGAAAACTCGGCCTTCGGCCCGGTGCACAACCCTTGGGATCTAGAACGCGTGCCGGGCGGATCCAGCGGCGGGGCCGCCGCCTGCGTGGCCGCCGGAATGGTTCCCTTGTCGGTCGGCAGCGATACCGGCGGTTCGGTGCGTTGCCCGGCCGGGCTCTGCGGCGTCACCGGCCTCAAGCCGACCTATGGACGCATCAGCCGCTACGGACTGGTCGCATTCGCCAGCAGCCTCGACCAGATCGGGCCCCTGGCCCACAGCGTCCGCGACGTGGCACTGCTGTTGGAAGTCCTGGCCGGACACGATCCGTTGGATTCCACCTCGGTCGCGGTGGCTGTGCCCGAGTATACCGCCACCGTATGCAAACCGCTCGACGGTCTGCGGCTGGGGCTCATCCGCGAACATTTTGGCGAAGGGCTCGACGCCGAGGTAGAGGCGGCCGTGCGCGAAGCGATCAAGGTTTACGAGTCGCTGGGGGCAAATGTCAGCGAAATCTCCATGCCGCACAACAAGTATTCGGTGGCCACGTATTACATCATCGCACCCTGCGAAGCCTCGGGAAACCTGGCCCGATACGACGGCGTACACTACGGCCGCCGCGCCGACGAAACGGAATGCCGCGACTGGTCACTGCTGCAAATGTACCGCCGCAGCCGCGCCGAAGGTTTTGGACCGGAAGTCAAACGCCGCATAATGCTGGGCACATACGCGCTCAGCGCCGGCTACTACGACGCCTATTACCTCAAGGCGATGAAGGTCCGCCGGCTCATCCGCCAGGACTACGACCGGGCCTTCGAACAAGTCGACCTCATCGCCGGACCCGTCACCCCCACGCCGGCCTTCCGCATCGGCGAAAAGGTCGACGACCCGCTGGCCATGTACCTCTTCGATCTCTACACGATTTCCGCCAACCTGGCCGGCGTGGCGGCAATCTCCGTGCCCTGCGGCGTCAGCGCCGGCGGACTGCCCATCGCCCTGCAACTGCAAGCACCCACCTTCGAGGAAGAACGACTGTTGCGTGGGGCGCAAATGTTCCAGGGTGAAACCGATTGGCATTGCCGCGAGGCGGGGATGTAAAGGGAATTAGCCACAGATGGACACAGATGAAGAAATAAGGAAATGTGTAGAGACTGAGGAGAGTGGGGATGTGTAATTTATACGGTGAATTCGGCGAATTAAATGATGTGACCGAGAGGATAATTGGCTGTGCGTTTAACGTTAGCAATGGTTTAGGTACTGGATTTCTCGAAAAAGTATACGAGAACTCTCTGGCGCATGAGTTGAGAAAAGCCGGTCTTACGGTTGAACAGCAAAAGGGGATAGAGGTTAGCTACGATGGTGTTGTTGTTGGCGATTATGTGGCCGATCTGCTGATAAATGATGCGGTACCAGTCGAACTCAAGGCCATCAAGTCTCTCGACGACATCCACTTTGTACAATGCTTGAACTACCTCGCCGCGACCAAAATGAGAATTTGTCTGCTTCTCAACTTCGGAACACAAAAAATCCAGATCAAACGGATTGTGAGGTAATAAAAAAACACAATGCCCTATTCTAATAACGTGAAACTGGTCGGGAAAAGTATTCGCCACAGATGGACACAGATAAACACGGATGAATACAATCCGAAAAATGCCGCGGCAAAATTCCTTCCGTTCACTTATATTAATATCTGTGTTCATCCGTGGCAAAATTACTTCCTTTCTTTCTTCCGTTCACTTATATTAATATCTGTGTTCATCCGTGTTCATCTGTGGCTAATATTGTTCTTCACACGCACACTGCTTTGCTCGAACGCTAATCGCATAAAACGCAACCTGGACAGAAGGTCGCTGCCGGGTAGAATAGAAGTATGCATTTCACCTGAATCTTGCAAAAGGACACCAAAGCATGAGACCCGATGACATCCGCGTTTTTTTGCAAAGGAAGCCGTTTCAGCCGTTTCGCATTACGCTAACGGACGGCCGATCATACGACGTGACTCACCCCGAATTGCTCATGGTAGGCCGATCGACCATAGTCATCGGACTTTCCGCGCCGAATGATCCACAACCCGTTTACGACCGGGTTGTGACGGTATCGCTTTTGCACATTATGCAAGTCGAACCCCTTGAGACCCAAGGCACGTCCTAAGTGCCGTGTTAATGATATGCAAAAAAGCCTCCCCTACACTGTCGTCATCGGCCTGGAAGTTCACGTGCAGTTGGCCACTCGCAGCAAGCTCTTCTGCGGATGCAGCACGGCCTTCGGCGGCGAGCCCAACACGCAGACCTGTCCCCTTTGTATCGGCATGCCGGGCACGCTGCCGGTCATGAACCGCGAGGCCTTTGCGCTCTCGCTGCGGACGGCCGTAGCCTTGAACTGCGCCATCCCCCGTTTTACCAAATGGGACCGCAAGCAGTATTTCTACCCCGACCTGCCCAAGGGCTACCAGATCAGCCAGTTCGACCTGCCGCTGAGCGAAAACGGCTACCTCGAGATCAGCGATCCCAAGGGCGGCTTCGAACCGAAAAAGATCCGCATCATTCGCGCCCATCTGGAAGAGGACGCCGGCAAGAGCATGCACGACGAGGACGCCGGACAGTGCAACCGGCGAGGCGACAGCCGTATCGACCTCAACCGCACGGGCACGCCGCTGCTGGAAATCGTCAGCCAGCCCGACATCCGCTCGCCGCTGGAAGCCAAGGCCTATCTCGGCGAATTGAAGCTGCTGCTGACCTACCTGGGCGTTTCCGATTGCAACATGCAGGAAGGCAG
>SDBV01005225.1_pt1 | contig 18387 bp, 11 predicted proteins | sample 2277081 | NCBI WGS metagenome assembly SDBV01 (sample SAMN10402039, study PRJNA504765) | marine sediment metagenome | isolation source: marine sediment core GS10_PC15, 223 cmbsf | place: Arctic Ocean: Southern Knipovich Ridge | collected 2010 | reverse complement strand
TCATTATCTAAGATTAATTTAAACACTTCATCACTACCATCAACTGCATAGTGCAAAGTTGATCTACCATTACTATCAGAAATGTCTGGATCTGCTCCAGCATTTAATAACATTATAGTTATTTCAGGATCTTCTACATACCGCATGAGAACTACTATCCCACCCTGATCTTGTAGATTCGGATCAGCTCCGTTTTTAAGCAATAATTCAATAGCTTCTTTTCTGAATTTTTGTGTCCCGAATGGCGCGTGCATATTTTCAGCAACAAGGTGAAGCGCTGTTTGCCCTCGACTATTTCTAGCATTTGGATCACTACGATTAGCTGGATCTACTTCATCATCTAATAATTTTTCGATAAACTCAATATCACTTGATAGCACAGATGCCATAAGAGGCGTTATGTTATGAGTTATCGGTATGCTTTCATTTGCTTTTCTTCTGCGCAGCTCTTCTATTGTTTCTTCAAGTTTGCCATGTAAGATCTTTTCTGAATTTAAATATGTAGCAAAGATATAGCTACCCAAAGAAAAAAATTCTAAAAGCTCTTCAGTAGTCATTTTATTGGAAATTATTTCAAGAAAAACATCAATACCTTCTGCTATCTTTCCTCCTATGTTTACTCTAAATAGCTTATAAGAGACAACATCTAAAAGAGTCTTTGAGACAGTTTTCATTCCAGATAATAAGACTGTAACACCAAAAAATGGGGTAATTCGACGTTTTTCTGTTCTTGTATTAATTTCAGCGCCGATAGAGGATAAATAATTCAATGATTCTTTTTGTGAAAATAATAAATTTAAAAATAGTGAAAAAGCTTGAAGGTCTTTTTCATCTTTTATTACATCTTCAAAATCAGTGCCATATCTTTCAAATATTCTGAGCATTTCAAAATTATTAGAAATAGTAGCTATTATTAAAGCAATTTTTTCAGCTGTAAGTTTAGTATCCGATATATCATCACTATGGGGTAAAAAACTAAGATCGAAAGAAAGCTCTTTTTTAGCTCCATTTTGCAGCAAAAATTCAACAGTTTCATTTTTCCCAGCAAAAGTGGCAACTATTAAAGGAGGAAGTTTAGAGCATTCATGAGAATTCATATCAACCAATTTTCTTTCAATTAAGTATTTTATTATATGAGTATGTCCTAGAAATGCTGATGTTTTCAAAACTAAATAAAGTTCTCTTGAATCTGTATTTTCATTGATTAGTAACTTAAGAATATCAAGATTACCATCGATTGCAGCTATTTGCAGAGGTCGCATTGGTAAAGTCTCTCTAGGGTGAGGTGGATGCTCAACAGAATATGTAATGCTATCTGCTGGTATAGTTTCAACAATTTTATCAATTAATGAAGGCAGTCTTTCAAATAAATTAAAATCTAACTTTTCACTTTTTAATTTTTCTTTAATAACTTTCACAAGCTCTTCAGGACTCATGTCAAATTTGCTCTTGAGCTTATCTTTAAATAAATTGAAAAAATTTAAGATTTTTTCATCATCTAAGCTTGCATAAATCTTTTCTTTATTTTTTTCTATTTGATCTGAAAATGTTTTATTAAAAATATTAAATAAAGGCTTTGTTAAATCAATTAGTTGTTGTTTATTTTTTGATAGCAATATTTTTATAAAATAATTTCCTAATACCATGCAATTTTGATTTGGATCTACTTCTGCTCGAATTAATCTTCCTACCATGTCTGGGTTTTGATTCAATACAGCATACATCAAAGGTGTCATACCTTTTGTATCTTTCCAATTCACATCAATTTCTATCGGATATTTATCTAAGAGTTGATTTGCAAGTTGATATTTTTTATCTCTTACAGCTATTAAAAAAAGGGATGAAAGAGTCTCTTTATCTTCTTTTAAGGTGTTTTCATAAAAACCAACATTTATTAAATCGATTAAAGTATCCTCAGACATGTCGGAAAACTGTTCAATCGATTGAAATTCTTTTTGAGCTGAAGAGCCCCATATTGAGTGAAAGAAATTTGAAGTATGAGCGGTTATTTTACTTGTTACCGAATCGAGAAAATTCCATCTGAAAAGACTTCCTGCATTTGCATGGCTATTGGTTTGGGCTCTTGTTCTTGATCCTACAGTTGGCCGTTTCATCCAAACCATCTTCTTTTTTGATTCAAGGGGGTGTTTTTCTAGATATGATTTTTTATCAATCAAGATAACATCTCTAAGCTTTTTAGAGCCATCATCATAATTTGGTACAACTCGATCTATAAAAAAGTCAACATATGCTTTTTCTAAATCAGAGGAGTGCATCGAAAACCTAAACTTTTCTAGTTCTTCGGCTCTCTTTCTCATTGTCACTTCATCTAAAAGATCAGGCTCATCATCTTCTCTTTTAGACAATATTTCACTCGATAAAACTTCTCTCTCATCATCATCACAATGTATTGGTAAATTATTAAGAGCAAGGGTTCTAGCCGCCAATGCTTTTAATCTTGGAATTTCGCCTATTTTTGCCCTAACTTCCTGATCATGTGAAGTCTCGAACAGATTTGTTTCTTCAGGTATTTCTTGTCCCAAAAAACTGTCCTCTTCAAACTTGCCCTCAGAAGCTTTATTACCAGGACCTCCAATTGATGCCATAAACTATTATTCCTATAATTAAAAAAATATTTTAGATAAAACTGTAATTAATAGCAGATTATTAATAAAGAAAAATAAATAATAAATAAAATTAATTATAAAAATTTAATTTTGTTTTTCTTAATATTTAAGATTTATTCAACAGCATGAGATATGATTTTTGAATCGAATTTTCTTTGCTCTTATTTGCAATAGTTGGGTAAATCAAAACTTTAATCTTTTATTTTTTTTATTAAATGATACAATTAGGATAACGATATAAAAATATTGAGAGAGATTTTTTATGCCTGATGCTAAAACGGTTGATAATTTAGGACCCGAAGCACATCAACGTTACATTAATGATACAAAGCTCTTATCGGAAGAAGAAGTCCAAAGAGTCTTCAAAACACCAAATGTTGCGACTAGAGTTGAAGTTTTAAAGGTAGCACCTCAAGTCTCGGAAATCGAACAGTTAATGGGGGTATCCGAGAATTTTTCATCACCATTTGCCCCTCCGCCACAGGAAACCTTAACATCTTCTATATTTACTTTTCAAATAATCCCAAATTTTGGACCAATAAATGAGCTTATTGAAAAGTTAAAATCGTTTGAAGTTAAAAAGGGGGGAAAGAAGAAACTAACAAAAGAAGAAGAGAAAGAAGAAAAACAAAGAAAATCTCTTTTAAAATTTGCAGCTCTTTTAAGTACCTTAAATAAGATATCATCTGAGATTCAAAATAGAAAAGATGAGTATCACAAAGGATAGAGATATGGATTGGAAAAGTTATTTAGAGCTGAGTAATGATAGCGTTGAAGATTTAAGATACGTTGGCTACTTATATGTTAAACAAGGCTGTTATGATATCGCTTTAGAGTTTTTCAATACTCTATTAATTTTAGATCCTAAAAATAGTTATGACCTTCAAACCCTTGGGGCTTTATATCTTCAAAAGGGCAAATATTTAGAAGCTTTAGAGCATTTGGATGAAGTTATTAAAATAGAGCCAACGAACCCTTTAGTTTTATTAAATAAAGCAAGAGCACTACTTTCTTTAGGTTATAGAAGAGAAGGTATTGATCAAGCAAGAATTGTTGCGACTAACAAAGACAAAAAACTATCTAGCCAAGCAATGGCATTAATTAGCGCTTATTTATAGTAAAAAAAAACTCTCATTTTTTAAGACTTAAGCACTTAAAAAATATCTAAAAACCAATCATTTTAAATTTGTTGCAAGCTATCAAATTTAGTGGTAGATTAAAATTTACTATTAGCTTCTTAAAGCCACTTTTGAAGAGCTAATTTAATTTTTTTAAAAGAGATTTTTTTTTGATGTTAACTTGTAAAAGTCAAGATGTTTGGTCAGAGTTTTTAAAATTTATTGAACAAAGAATTTCCAAAACAGAATATAAAAATTGGTTTGCTCATATTAAGGTAATAGAGACTCAAGATGATGGTTTAACTTTAGAAATGCCAAATATCTTTGTCCAGGAATACATTTTGGATAACTATAAAAAAGATATGCTACTTTTTCTGCCCACTACACAAGATGGTGATCTAGCAATTAACTTTGTTATTCAAGAGAAGAAAAAAAAGAAGATAAGATCGCCTATTTTACCAAATGCAGTTTATGAAAAAGATGAGGCGAAATTCAACACACACTATACCTTTGAAAATTTTATAGAAGGTCCTTCTAATCAATTTGTAAAATCAGCCGCGCTCGGCGTTGCTCAAAGACCTGGCAAGTCATTCAATCCCCTATTTATTCATGGAGGTGTGGGACTTGGAAAAACCCATCTTTTACATGCTATTGGACATTTTGTAAAAAAACACCATCGTAGATTTACTATTAAAAGTATCACAACAGAAGCTTTTATCAATGATTTGGTTTCTAATTTAAGAAACAAGTCAGTTGATAAGATGAAAAGATTCTATAGAAATTTGAATGTTTTGATAGTCGATGATATTCAGTTTTTACAGAATAGATTAAATTTTGAAGAAGAGTTTTGTAATACTTTTGAGAGTTTAATCCATCAAAATAAACAGGTCATTATTGCATCTGATAACCCCCCTTCTCACTTAAAATTATCACCTCGTTTAATAGCTAGAATGGAATGGGGCCTTGTTGCTCATTTAGCAGTACCTGATTTAGAGACTAGAGTGGCTATCTTAAAACAAAAAGCCAGCTCTATAAATTTAAATCTATCTGACGATGTTGCTTTTTATATAGCTGAGAGAATTTTTAATAACATTCGTCAACTAGAAGGAGCTATTAATAGACTCGCCGCTTATTCTAGATTGATAAAGGCTGATTTAACTAAAGATTTAGTTCGAAATCTCCTCCAAGAGATGCTCTCCTTTACTCCTCAAAAAAGGATCTCGGTTGAAAACATTTTAAAAAGTGTAGCTGCACTTTTTGAGATTAAAGTATCTGAGATCAAAGGAGAATCTAGATTACAAAAAATTGCTAAAGCTCGCCAAGTTGCGATGTATTTAGCGAAAGAATTAATCAAAGATTCTCTTCAAAAAATAGCTTCCTCTTTTGGAGGAAAAACCCACTCGACACTTCTTCATGGTTGGAAAAAAATATCTAATGAGATCAAAACAAATTCGACACTACTCAGACAGATTGAAATCATCAAAAAAAACATCGAAGCATAGAGCTAAACAAAATATTTTTTTATACAAAATTTTAGATTTAAAATTTTCAAACTTTTTGAAATTCAGAGTATCGCTAATTACTAGAACTGTATCTCTTGAAGTTGTCTTTTTGACTATAGGTCGTTTAAAAAATATAGCCACTTCTTTTGAAAGATCAAAGATATGATTTTTTAAAAACTTTTTTTCCATCATTGGAACAATTACATCCGGAATATCCCATTTTAATTTAAAATGCTCTACAACCAAAAAAGCTGCTACAATTTTAAAAATAGAAAACAGATTTTTATTTTTCATCTCTTTTAAAAAAGTTAAAATAGGTCCAATATTTTCAAAAACAGCTGAGAAATTTAAAGATGGGTTTGGTTTAAAATAATCAAAATACATGAGACAATTTTTACAAAAATAAAAATAGTTTTTTTCTATTTTTTTTGAGCAATGAAGACAAAGATGAGGATAAAAAAGATCTAAAAAACTTTCAAAAATTTTATTTCTTAAAATCATCTATTTATTTTTTGTATAAAACCCACTTTATCAATAAACTCCATTATCTAATTGATTTAAAAAGATATGGACCTTATCAGAAATAAATCTGATTTCATTTGAAGAGAAATCTATATATTTTAAGTTTTTCAAACGAACGATATCACTTTCAATAGTATCTAATATGCAGTTTGAAGCTAATAATTTTTCTAACTTGGTTAATGAAAAAACTTCTTGAGAAATTACATATAAATTATTATTAGAAAGATTTAATTCTCTAAGATTTTTAAGGTATGAAATTTCTTGAGGAATTTTTGATAGGCCTAAATTGCTTAAATCTAAATTTGTAATTTTAAGTAACTTTTCTTGCTTATTCTCTAACTTGCGTTCGAGATACTCTATCATAAGAGGATAATCATAAAAAACAATTTCATTTTCATCTAAAAAGCGGGCTATCCGATTAAAAAATATGATTAAATTATTTGTCTCCTGGTCTGTTTTCTTCTCTGTTGGCTCTAATGCACCGCTTGAAACGTCATTAGACGGCCACAACCATTGATAAATACCCGTAAGAGTCGAGAACATATAACTCCTATTTAAGTTTAAAAAATACTTCAAAGATCATACAGCATCTCATTGATCTAAAAACTCTATAACTTCAGAAGATAAATCTGTTATATTGTTATCAGATATATTTATCTTTTTTAGATTACTCGAAACAATCGTCGGGGGAATTTCTTGTAAACCACAATTCATTGCTGTTAAGGTCTTTAGGCTTGCCATTATAAAAAGGAATTCAGGCAAACTCTTAATTGCATTATCAGATATATCTAATTCTTTAAGATTCTCAAGATAGATTAATTCTAATGGAATCGCACTCAAAGAGAGTCCGCTCAAATCCAAGCCCAATATTTTTTTTAAGTCTTCATGTATGTCGGGCAACTTCTTTTTAAGCTCATTTGCTAATTCGACTTTTGATCCGGGATATAACAAATCGGGTTCATTATCAGGAAATAAAGTATAATAAAATATCAAAAAATTATCAGCCCACATAATCATATCTGAATCATAATGAGAAAAATCAGATCTCTGATATTCAAAAACAGAATGATTTGCGCCTGATTGTTGACATACTTTAAGCATAAAAACCTCAATTTTAAAAAAAAGATATCAATGAAATCTTTTCTAGCAAAGGTTTTTAATTAAAAAAACCTCTTTTTTTCTTGAGATTACACTCTGGGTCTTGAAGATTACCTCTAATAGAGATTGCGAAAGATTCAGTAAATTTAAACAAAACATATTGCTTCATAGCAATGTTTAGATAAATATTACCATCGAAATCTATGTATGGTCTCTTGCCTTTATCAAGCAAGAAAAATTTAGATCTTTGACCTTCTGAAAAAGAATCTTCTAGTTTAGTTAAGTTAAACTTAGCATCATTAACAGAAAACTCCATCTTGCCATTAACAGGCGTTAAAAGCTCTTGATCAATACCTACAATACGGCTTAAAACATCGGCAGGGAAATCAAAAACAGAATGGCCTCTTTTAAATGAGTTAATAAAATAAAAATGCCCAGACCCTGTAAATGAATTTTTAGAGTTTAAATTGCCTTTAAAATCATTTAAGATGAGCTCTCTTATTAGAAAAGGTGTCATCTCATCTAATGGCACTCCAACCCCTTGCATCAAAGAGGGTCTTAGATCTTTAATTTTTAAATGAGGCATATCAAGCTGCCAAATATTATTGTTCTTTTCAAGGGCCAGCTCGTTGATAGTTACAATGGCTGACTGATCACTGATTTTAAAATCGGTTACTTTTATTAAATTTGGCTTTATTAAAATTTTAGAAAACATCGTTTTGAATTGAAAACCTAACATTTCAAAATCTTTACCTGAAAAAAGTCCCTCAAAACTAAAATTTTTGTTTTTTGAAAAATCCAAATTTAATAAACCACTTATCTCATAACCGCTACCGATATTATAATGGGAGAGGCTATCTTCAATATTTTTCGGTAAGATGTTTTTTAATTTTGAATTATCAATTTTTATGCTTCCAAAGAGTTGATTAGAGTTTATGTTTTCAACGTTTTCTTGAAGCATAAAATCCAGACCAGAAAAAGAACCTACAATCTCTTTAATTTTAATTTCATTATTTTCATCAATATTCCAGCTAACAGCTAAGGGGTGCTCTGCTATCTGATTTTTTTCTTTAAATAAGGTTTTAGCCCGAGTTATATTATCTAATTTAAAATTGTTTTGAATCGTGTAATAATTATTTTTATGCAAATAATCAAACATTAAAAAAGAATCTTTTTCTTTGATTTGAAAAAAGATATTCTTAAATTCATGTTTTTTAGAACTAATAGAAAAATTGGCATCTTTCGCTAGAACTTTAATTTTTGATAAATCAGACAAAAGCTCAACATCACAATTTAGATCAATATCATCATCGATTTGAAAGTACTTAAGGGCATTTTTTAATTTATCAATTTTTTCAAACGAGCTTTTTAAACTAGCAGGAATATAGATATTAGTATCTTTGAAACGCCATTTATTATTATCTAAACTATAAGCCACTTTACCAACTTTACAGCTCAAATATGAAAGATCAAAATCTTTGCTATAAAAGCTAAGATCTAAACCCTGTAATAAAAGCCCTTTATCAGAAAAATTAGCATTGATAGCCCCGTTATTGTAAAGGCGAACTTTTTGAATGGTTAAGTTACTTGGTTGAAAATCTAAATCAACAAAGTAATTCCCATTAATAGGTAAATTAATTTGGCAAATCCCAGAGCCTTTTAAATATCCTTCTATAGCAATTGATGGCAGTTTCACAAAATTAGCTAAAAAAGGATCTATTTTTTTAAGATCAATTTTAATATCTGAAATTGTTGTATTTAAAACAGAAGCTTTTGAATCATAAACCCCATTCATCTTTAAAAAAAGCTCATCTTTTTTCTTAAAAACACAATCTTCAATCTTTAAAGCTTCTTTTAATGTATTTAAGGCTAAAGATGCTTCAAAATCATCGAGTTTAAACTTTTGAACTTCGATTTGATCGCCTGACTTTTTACCTTTGACTATAAATTTATTAAATTTCCTATTCAAAATCATAAGATTTTTAGATAAGACATCAAAGGCTAAAACATTTTTTTCATCTAATGAAAAAGCAATGTCTAAATCTCCTGCATGCTTAGATTGGATATAGGTAAATAAATCGACGTTATTTATTGGACAAATACCAGAATCTAACAAAAATTGCAGCCCTGATATGAAAGCAAAAGAGTTAAGTTTTAAATTAGCTTCAAGTGATTCAATATTAAACTTTTCATCTATTAGGATATTAAAGTCTTTAAATTTATGGGAAAAAATATGGGTATTGTCTTTATCTACATTTAAACAAAAAACATTTTGTTTTTTAAAAAAATTACCTTTAAATCTAAAAAGATCAAAAACATTATTTTCCAATCTAAGATCAAAATCCAAAACATCTTTAGTTTTATTTAGTTTTGGACAGGTAAGAGTGTATGATTTGTTTTCTAGTTTAAGATTGGCGATCAGATCCGAAAAAACAAAATCCTGATTTGATGAATAAGACAAAGAGGTTTTTAAATTCTCAATATCTGTTTTATCATTTATTTTATATGCTCCATCAAAAATATTAAAATTTACTTGATAAAATGCTTTTGTATCATCTTCAAAAGAGGTAATTATCTTACTATTACCTGTAATGGATCCGAGAATGTTTTCATCACTCGAGAAATCAAAATGTTTTAATAGCTTTTGCATAGATATAATATCAGATGAAATGTCTTTAATATCGATAGTCAAAAGAGGGTATTTTTTTGAAAAATCAAAAAGGATATCTCCATTTAAAGTCACATCTTGAGAGACACTTTTTACCTTGGCTTTTAAAATATTTTTATTAACTACTAACTTAGCCTCTTTCAAATCTAATAATAGACCGAATTTTGGCAAAAAACACTGCCCGCTAAATGCTGGAAGATCACAAGATAATTGATCTTTTTCAAAAGTAGCTTTTATATACCCGTTTCCTTCAAAAATAAAATCATTTACATTTCCAATTTTATCAATTTTTATATTTATATATGGATTCTTAAATGCGAGCTTCTCACCTTTGATTTGCAGAGACAGCTTCTTTTTATTATAAAAAGCCGCAATATTTGCTAACCCATCTAATATTATATCTTGATCTAAAATTTTAGGCCATTTATGCAAAAATATTTTTTCAGCTCTTATCCAAGCCTTGGTTAGATGTTTTTGAAAATCTTTAAAATCTAGAATGAGTAGTTTGTCTAGATCAAAACCAAAAACAGCTTCCTGGGCATCCGATATTTGAATATTGCCATAAAATAAATAATTATTCTTTTTTCTTTTACAAGAAACGGTTGATGAAAAAGTATCATCCAAACCTTTAATTTTGCCGTCTAAATTTAATAAAACATCAAACTCTTTAATATGTCCTTTGATAGTAGCTAAAGATTTAATTTCATTAATATCGCAAGAAACTGTGCTAGATTGAAAAAAGCCATCTAAAATAAATATTTTGGCATTTAAATCTTTTATCTTTTTGTCGGCAATCTCAAAAGAAGCTTCTGTTATTTTTAAATCAGAAAAAAACTTATCGAAAATATTTTTTTCACTTAGATCAAAAGAGCTTTTCCCATCAATATGGTGGATAAAACCCTTTATTTCATTTTTTTGAAAATCAAAGTCGTTTCCTGTTAAATCTGTTACAAAAACTTTATCAATCCCTTTTTTATTAACCCGACTATCTATACAAAAACTGATATTTCCATCATTAAAATTAAAATCATCAATTTGCCTTACGGATTTAGAGAGCAGATCTTGAAAAGCTTGAAAAATATGCGATCTCACATTATCAAATAAAAGATGTAAATTATAAAAATCATCGGCTTGTTTAACGCTCACAAATACTTTAGTTTTGTCATCATCAAGCAAAAGATCTAAATCTAACCAATTAGAATAAGAGCTAGCGATGTAAGCTTTTGAAGCTATTTGAAAATCAAAGGTTTTTTCATTTTCAATTTTACCTTCAATATCCATTTTAGAGCCAAGATTCGGATTATATGAAAAAGAACCGTTGATATTGGAAAAGCTAGATTTTTTTGAGGTTAAAATAGTTAAATCATCAAAGTTCAATCTTATTTTTGAGTTTTTCAAAAAATCATATTTTATTAAGTCTAATAATAGATTTTTATTTTTACATAAAAAATCAGGGTAACTCATTTCTATTCTAAGAGATTTAAAATTGAAACTTAGATCTGTAGTAGTGTTGATAAAACTAAAATTCAATAAATCTAAATTAGTAAAAAATTTTGCTATCTTGTTTTTTTCTATCCCAAAAACTACTACCCCCCTCGCAAAGCCCTTCATATTTTGAAAAAGATCTATATTGAAAAATTCTAATATATCGCTTACATGAGAAGTATCGAGCTCATCTAAATGGCAAGAAAAATCTTTATCTTCACCTGTTTGATTAATATCGATCGTAACTTTTTTGTTTACTTCCTCATCAAAAAAAAGATCTAGTTTTGAAACAGACGTAAAATGATGAGAAAAATCAAAATTAACTTTTTTTAGTTTTGTTTTATTATCAACAAAATCTATTACTCCTTTATCGATATTTAAAAAAAATGATAAAAACGAACCCCCTTTTTGAGAAGGTAAGTTAATATCCCAACTTTTATTTTTATATATTGTTAATTTAGGGCTATCGCAATATATATCAGCTTTTATTTTTGGCTTAAATAATTGAAACTCAAGTTCAATATCTAGTTTATCAGCCTCGATATCAAAAAAACCTTTCGATTTGATATTTACTTTGTTTAAAACAATCTTTCTATGTTTTAGCTCAAAGTTTTTAAACTTTATTTCCCCCCCAATCGTATTTTTCGTAGCAACTCTCAAAAGAGCTCTGACACCATAGGAAAAAATAGGTTTAGAAAATAAAACAATCAAACAAATAATAGCTATTAGAATAGATATAATGAAAAAGTTTTTTCTTTTTCTTTTGCGAGTTGGCATAAACTTATTTTTTTATTATCTAAATTGAATTATAGCATAACATAGAGAAAAAAAAGACATCTTATTCAGAGACTTTTTTTTCATATTCTTCGAGGCTCATTAAATTTTCATATTCACTTTTATCATTTATCTTTACTTTGAAAAGCCAGCCTTGATCTTCTGGGGATTTATTTAAGATAGATAGATCGTTTTTTAGCTTATCGTTTACCTCTACAATCTCACCTGTTAGCGGGCTATGTAGATCGACAGCAGCTTTATTTGACTCGATAACACAAACCTCTTGATCTTTAGAAACGTTTTTCCCAACTTCAGGTAGCCCAATATTTACGACGTCACCAAGATGCATTCTTCCGAAATTAGTAACTCCAATTGTGGCAATATCCCCATTTAGCTCCGCCCATTCATGGGTCGCAGAAAATTTCATAAAAAACTCCTATATGATTCATAGTTATGATATCTTTCAACATTTTTATTTTCTAGCAGAAAAATCTATGAAATATAAGATTATTTTTTTAAATCCATTTTTGCCCAAAGATGTGGGCTTTTTTCGATATTATGCTCAAAAGAGCTAACATTAAAATGTATAGGATACATTTGATATCGATTGATTTTATATGAAAAAGATAAATAGTTTATCTCATGAGGATTAAACCCAAAAAGAGAAAAATGAGGAATTTCAATATTCAAAATATACCCTTTTGGTTTAACAATAGAATCTACTTTTAAATCTTTAGCATCAGAGAGCTCATGCATATCATCTAATCTAAATCTGGTAATCTCTTTTGCTCTATAGCCTTTAATATCTTGAGGCATATAAACGAAATGATGACAAAATTTCGTTATATAACCTTTTGTTTTTAAAGATCTAGTATCTATAAAAATCTCTATAGAATCTGCTCTTTTATAATCTTGTATACTTAGTTTTGATGTATTTGCATCTTCCATATTAGCCTTAACATCGAAGATAAAAAAAAGACCTTTCTCTGACCATGACATATAAACTTTAGCTGCATCATCTTCTTCTAACATGGAAGAAAAAGAGGGTAGTTTATATTTTTTATTTATCAATAATTTGGCTTTAGAATCTAGCTTATTGCAATCAACTTTCAGATCAAAAAAATTCAGTATTTTAAGATTTGGGAAATTTTCATCAAATGCGTTCATCTTTTTTTTTCCTAGTCGGCAAAATTATTGAGTTTTTCTCGATAAATTGTTTTAAAAGTTTTCTTCCTAAAAGATTGGCCGCCTCTGATGATATCGCATTTTTAGCTATTTCTACTTTTTTAGAAGAGTTATCGAAAATATCTATTGAATCTAAATAGATAAATTCAATATTTCCATCATCTGATAAATTTAGAGGTGAAAACTTTCTCGGTTGCATTGAAAAAGCTAATATTTCCATCCAATTTGGATTTTTGGATCGCAGAACTTCTATCTCTTTTAAAGCTAACTTGAATGGTCCTTTAATCGATTGATAGTAACCAGGATCTTTAGAAACATTTTGTAAAAAATTCTCAGCATATAAATAGAATCTATATTTAGAGAGGTTATTTAACGAATTATCTTGGCTCAAATTCATTGATTGCAATTGCTCTATTACATCTTTAAAAACAACTTGAGCGATCTCTAATCTAACGGATTCAAAAGGCAAAAAACTCCCCTCTTCATCTTGGTATTTGTAAGATATTTCTTCATTTTCTTGAATTTTTAGATATTCATTTTTTAGATAGTTGTTTAAAAGGGAATCTAAAATTCTATTAGATTTGGCTTTCTCAAATGACATAAGCTGATTTTCATCGCCTCTTTTATAGACCTCAATTGAATAAAAATTCTCATTATCATCTGTATATTTTTCAATTTTATCTTTTTTATCGATAAGGCTCATAAATCTAGCTCTATCTTTAATCATAATGGGAAAGCTAGGATTTTTTCTGGCTATATTTACATCATATTTTTTTTCTTCCCCAGATATTAGAGCTTCATCAATCAATTTTGGATTTTCTTTAACCATTTCAGATCTTGAGAAAGCATCTACTTGAGCTTTTTGAGCATTTTCAAGATTGTCTAAAACTTCTAACTTTTTACTTCTCTCATTTGCAAATGATAAAAAGTTATAATTAGCTCTTAGCTTGTTATAGCTTTTATCATCTAATTGCCAAGAAAACATATCTTTTAGGTTAACCTTTAGGGCTGCCTTTTGTAGATCAGCGCTTTTAACTCCTAAGACATAGTTTTTTTCGATTAGATCGGGATATTTTTTTTCTATTTGAGCCAAAGAGATTGTTTCACTTGGAACATCAAGTAAGTTCTCTTTTTTAGTTGTTGCTTTTAGATACATCTCAAATTTCATCAAGTCTTCAAAATTACTTAACTTTAACTCGTTTGGCAGAGAATATAGTTTTACTTTAGCTTTAGTATTAGAAAATTTATTAAACTCTTGATTGGCTAAATTATCGATTAGAGTGTTGTTAGAAACATCTTGAAAGTACCTTCTGAAAAGTAAAACTTTTTGCCAGATAGTTGCCGCGCTTTTTTCATCAAGTCTAAGATAAGCTAAAGCATTTTTGTAGTAAGTTGATACTGGCTCTTTTACTTGATGAGTTGCAACGGCTTTTTTAACATTAGACTGCATATCAGACAACGCTTCATTTATAGTAACTGTATAGCCTTTTTGTTTAGCTAAAGCCGCTGTATTGATAATAAACTCTGAGATGGCATCTAAAAAGTCTTTACCAAACCAATCTAAAGCATTTTCATAACCGAAAAGAGCTAAACTATCTTGATAAAGTCTTTGATCCATCTGAGTTTCATTTTGCTTTTCTTTAAACATCAAAATTTTTCTAAGCATCTCTGGATGAAGTCTCATCTGCTCTTTATATAAATCTACATATAGCTTGAAAAAATTTTGATCGATCTCTTTCTTAGCTTTAAGCTCAGATAAAAGAGATATTATATTTGGATTATAAAGCTGCCAAATACTCTTGGAAGATATTGATTGGTCATAAAAATGCACAAAAGGTGTGTATCTTTTAACTCTCTCAAATCTTTTTTCAAAAGAGGGCAGAAGTTTATCTAAATACTTTTCAAAAAAAACAGTTGCTAATCCCGTTTTAAAAAAGTCATTTTTCAAAACCCCATCATTGAGCAAATTAGGCATTAAATGAGATTCTTTAATAGAAATATCTTCGCTATCTGTAGCTAAAAAAAGAGTCATATTATCTACATCAGAGAGCATTATTTTAGAGCCATCGATAGCTTTTGTGATACAAAGATCTTTCTCTGTTGCAACTTTTCCCAAAACACCTTGAGTTCCAAAAAATGCAAAAGTCACAATTATAAAAAAAGCAATAAAACCAAAAAATATTTTTTGATATGTTCTAAAAAATTTCAGCATAGTAAAAAACTCCTTTTAATAAGCTTTTGCAAAAATGACTTTTGATTTTGTCTTTTTTGAACAAAATATACATTTTTTTTCTTCCTTTTCATCTTCTATGATACATCTAACACTAACAGATAGATCTTCTTTAATTTTTTCTTCTTGATTTCGATCCAAACAAAAATAAACTTTAGCAAATCCAGCATGGATCTCAGGTTTCTCAATATTTTTGGGTGTGAAAAACTTATAAAACTCATCTTTTTCAAAAATTTCTTTTGTATTCTCATCTAGATGCCTTTTTGCTTTTTCATACATCTGATCTTGGATATCATCTAAGATCTTGGTAATATTTTTTACAAAATCTCCCGTTTTTATACTATTTTTTTCTAAAGTATTCCTTCTCATCATAAAAACAGATTCTTTTTCGATATCTTTAGGTCCAATCTCTAAAATTATCGGGACTCCTTTCTTGATCCATGACCATTTTTTTTCGCCCCCTCTGAGATCTCTGGTATCGATTTCAACTACTATGTTTTTATTATGATAAACAACTTTTTCTAGATCTTCTTTTAGCTTTTCACAAACTTTTATTATTTTATCTTTAACTTCATCAGAATGCACAACAGGTATTATCACAATTTGAGATGGAGCGACTTTTGGAGGGATAATAAAACCATCATCATCAGAGTGTACCATCACAAGCGCGCCTATTACTCTTGTAGTAAGCCCCCAAGAAGTTGTCCATGCATATTCAACTTTTCCATTTTCATCATTGAACTTTATATCTGAAGCTTTAGAAAAGTTTTGGCCTAAAAAATGTGAAGTGCATGCTTGAAGAGCTTTCTTGTCTTGCATCATTGTCTCTAAAGCATAGGTATCAACAGCCCCTGGAAATTTTTCCATTTCACTTTTTCTACCCATAAAGCATGGAATCGCTAAATAGTTTTCTAAAAAATCTTTATATTCCCCTAGCATCTTAAAAACTTCAACTTCAGCTTCTTTTTTAGTTCTATGTGCTGTATGCCCTTCCTGCCATAAAAACTCAGTCGTTCTTAAAAATAGTCTCGTTCTCATCTCCCATCTAACTATATTGGCCCATTGATTGATCAAAAGCGGTAAATCTCTATAAGACTTTATCCATTTTGAGAACATCTCACCTATTATCGTCTCAGAGGTTGGTCTCACTATCAAAGGCTCTTCTAGCTTAGAATCTTTAGCCGGTTCTAACTTGCCATTGACCATCTCTAATCTATGATGAGTTACAACTGCGCACTCTTTTGCAAACCCCTCTACATGGCTAGCCTCTTTTTGCAGAAAAGAGAGCGGTACAAACAGAGGAAAGTAAGCATTTTTATGCCCTGTATCTTTAATCTTTTTATCTAAAATCCTTTGAATGTTTTCCCAAAGACCATACCCCCACGGCTTTATTACCATACATCCCCTAACCGGTGCATGCTCAGCTAAATCTGCCGCCTTGACAACTTCTTGATACCAAGAAGCGTAATCTTCATCTCTCGTTGGGGTAATAGCGCTTTTTTTGGACATGAGCCAGCCTTTAAAATTTTTACTTAAAACCCATCAGTATATACCATCATTAATATATTGAAAAGAAAAGCAGCTAAATCTGTAAACCCTATTTGATAACTATTTTGAAAAAGTCATCTTCTCCAAGTATTTTTTTTATTAATGTGCGTTCTAATTTCTCATCTAAAATCTTAAAGAAATTATTTTAGTTTATTTTTAAAACATCAAAATTTTTCCAGCCTTTAAAAATGCAACTCATTTAAAAACAATATGCTACATAAAAAGAGGTTCAAAAAAAATCCGCACCAAATCGTCTTTTTCTTATTTGGTGCGGATTTTTTGGCTAAACTTTTCCGCACCAAATAATGTTTTTGTTGATTTGGTGCGGATAAATGAGTTATTATAATCGCAAAATATTAGAGGCATTATGAATCAATTTTTTGGAAGAGAAGCAGAGATGAAAGGATTAAAAGACCTTTTAAGAAAAAAAACTTCAAGTCTAGTTGTTCTTCGAGGACGTCGTCGTATCGGTAAAAGCTCTTTAGCAGAAGAGTTTTCCAAATTATTTCCTACCCATTATATGTTTACGGGTTTACCTCTTTCGAAAAATCCAAATGCAAAAGCTCAATATAAAGAATTTCGTAGACAACTGACCGAGCAAGGAATCCCAAGTTACGATTCAACCGATTGGGGGGATCTTTTCTCAATTTTAGCAAAACATGCTCAAGAAGGACAGGTTTTAATTGTTTTAGATGAAATTACCTGGATGGGGTCTAAAGATCCAGATTTTTTAGGTAAATTAAAAATTGCTTGGGATCTATATTTCAAGAAAAATCCTAAATTAATCTTGATAATCTCTGGATCAAATTCTGCCTGGATTGAAAAAAACATTCTCAGTTCGACAGGATTTATGGGACGGGTATCACATAAGATATTACTCAAAGAATTGCCCCTGCATGTTTGCAATAAATTTTGGGGAATAAAAAAAGATCTCATTTCACCCTATGAAAAATTTAAGATTCTAGCTCTAACAGGTGGCGTCCCAAGATACCTAGAAGAAATTTTAATAGATATGACAGCTGAAGAAAACATCTCGAGGCTTGGTTTTGTCAATTCAGGAATTTTGTTTACAGAATTTGAGAATATTTTCTCAGACTTATTTAATGGTAGACATAAAAAATATCGATCAGTTGTGAAATGTTTAGCAAACGGAAGTGCTTCTTTAGATCAGCTTTCAAAAAAATTAAAAAAAAGCAAAGGAGGAGATCTTTCATCAGCTCTTAAAGATCTTGAAGAAAGTGGTTTTTTATCTAGAGACTTTACTTGGCAAATTAAAGATGGCATCCCATCGAAACTATCTCAATACCGACTATCTGATAATTACTTACGCTTCTATTTAAAATTTATTGAGCCAAATAAAAAGACAATCGAAAAACAAACATTTAGAGGTCTTCCAATTTCTTGGCTTTCTATAATGGGTCTGCAGTTTGAAAACCTTGTTTTAAATAACCTTAATCGAATTATCGATATTCTCAATATTCCATCTCATGATCTCCTTACATCAAGCCCATATTTACAAACCAAAACAATTAAACGAAAAAAATGTCAAATTGATTTAATGATTCAAACAAAATTTAATCAACTCTATATTTGTGAAATAAAATTCTCAAAAAATGAGCTCGGAAATGAA
>SDBV01005224.1_pt1 | contig 18388 bp, 15 predicted proteins | sample 2277081 | NCBI WGS metagenome assembly SDBV01 (sample SAMN10402039, study PRJNA504765) | marine sediment metagenome | isolation source: marine sediment core GS10_PC15, 223 cmbsf | place: Arctic Ocean: Southern Knipovich Ridge | collected 2010 | reverse complement strand
GTTAACCTTGAGAATCGCAATCATGTCATCCTTGGTGGCGGCTTTGCCGGTCTGCGCATAGATGCTCTTTACAGCGCGTATGAAATCGTTGGAGTTGCCGCTCAACTCCGGTTCGCCTGTCTCTCTGATGGTTCCAGCTAGCGACTCCGGTACTTCTTCCCGCTGCACTATCTTTACTCGCATTGTGTCAGACGCAAACATATCGTCCCACGTAAGGTGCAGGTAGATGTCCCTTTGCTTGGCCGCGATGTTGTGCTTGGTGTTGGCCATTCGCACGAAGATACCCTTCTTGAATTCTCCGTCGGGGCTCCTCTCATCCTCCCCATTAACGGCCTGAAGCCACCACATCCAGCGGGCAGCAGCGTGCTTGTAGACAGAGCCGAACGGCCCGTCCTCGCCCCTGCCCTGCTTACCTATGTGGTCGATGATGACAGTGGCCGCAGGAATCTTAGCCAGGCGCGCCATCTGCGCGGTTACGTCCGGCTGCGCGGTGGTATCCTGGCCGCTCATAGAGAAGCCGAACGAGTCTATGATGACCAGGCTGACGCCCTCATCCTCGCACTCCTCGATGACATCATCTAGGTACTCATTAAGTGGGCCATACAGGCGGCGGTAGCGGATGTTTGACAGGCCCTGGCTTATGTCCACCCCGATACTGGCGGCCACACGGTTGATGGTGGCCCTGAACGTCTCCTCGTCAGCCTCCCAGTCGATGTACAGTACCTTGCCCTTTACCGCCGGTACACCCAGGAATTCTTCCCCAGCAGCCACGCACACGCAGAGCATGACGGCCAGGCCACTCTTGGCGGAGCCGCCGCGACCATAGAGGAAGGTTGCCCACTTGTCGGGCACCAGGCCCTTGACTATCCACTTCTGTGGGGGCGGCATGACCAGGCTCCCTGGCTTGGTGTACGTTACAGGCTTGCCGCTCAGTACCTGACATCCGTTATTAGATACGGGAGCGGCTATGTCACGCAACAGGTTGCGGGCCTTACGGACAGCCTCATAGAACTTAGACGGGTCGTTGGGGTCAAGTAGTTCCGATTCTACCTCTGCCGTGATGGCATCTAGCTGAGCCTGCGCGGTGCCGAAGACGACCTCATTGGCGTACAGCTTTGGGTCATCGCCCGCTATCAGCTTTATGTCGTACTTGCGCTTGAGGTAGGCTTTGCTTATCTGCTTACCCTTGCGGATGCGCCCAATGATGTACTGTAGCGCCCTCCAATAGTGCATGCCACCGGCGAAGCAGGCTTCGGTAACCCCCGCCGCCATCACTTGCTGCACATCCTCTTCCTTGCGTACAGAGGACAGCAAGGACAGGATGGCCTGTTCCATTTTACTGGTTAGTTCGCTGTCAGCCATTAACGTTGTCCTTTGGCCCCGAAGGCCCAGCTATCACCAGTCTCTACATCCGCCAGCAGCGGCACGCCTACGTCCGCATCAAGCTGCTCTATCAGCGGCCCCCGCACGCCCTCGAAGTTCTCTTCTATGCGCTGCGCCCAATACTCCAGCCGGTCGTTACGCACCTCGTAGATGAAGGCGTCGTGCACGAATACCGCAGGGATTATCTCACGGGGGTCAAGCTCAGGCAGTATGAGTGTGCCTGCGAAGACAGTGATGTCACTGCCCCCGCCCTGGATGGGGGAGTTAACGGCCTGCCGCAGCGCGTAGCTCTGCTCCTTACGGTTGGGCGAGTGTATCTTAGTCGGTCGGCGCTTGCGGCCCACGACAGAGACCACCTCGCCGGTGCGCTTGCACTCATCCTTCCGGCGCGTGTGCCACTTCTTGAGGTCGTGGTACTTGGCGAAGAACGCCTCTCTGGCGTCGGCGGCTTCCTGCTTAGTGAAGTATTCTCCGTAAGAGTAGCGCGCGTATTCCTGGAAGCCGTCGCTGCTCATTCCGTAGAGAAAACCGAAGTTTATTGGTTTACCTTTATCTCGTAATTGCTTATCTACTTCGCTCTCCGGTACCCCTGCCACCTCTGCCGCCGTAGCCTTGTGGATGTCGCCCCCGCGCGGCCTCTCCTCGGTGCACTCGAAGATGTCCAACATGACCTCATCTTGGGCATCCCAGGCCGCCAGCCTCAATTCAAGCTGGCTGTAGTCAACCTGTAGTAGTGTCCACCCCTTGCGGGCTACAAAGGCTAGTCGTAGCCGCCTCGGCACCTGTTGCATGTTGGGCTCGCGGCAGCTTGTCCGGCCCGTTACTGTTCCATTCATCCAGTATGTCGCGTGGATTCGGCCATCTCTCCCTGCCGCCTCTCGCCAGCCCTCGACAAACGCCTGGTCTTTGCGTATGTCCGCGTAGTCCATCACCATGTCTACGAACGCCACGGCCTCATCGTCCGCGATGATGTCCGCCTTCACGTCCATCAGCGACTTATCGCTCAGTGACGCGAGGTTGGTCTTGGCTGTGCGCCGGAACTCGATAACGGGGTAGTTCAAACCGTCGTGCAGTAATATGCCCAGGTCATCAGTGTCCCAGTTGCCCTTCATGGGCTTCTCCTGCACCCCGTCATCCCACACAGTGGGGCACGGGGGCATGCTCGTCTGGAATGCCCTGGTAATCTTCTTCAGCCGCTTGTCCAGCTTCCCCTTGCCCTCCTTATTGAACAGGCTGTCCAGGTAGTCCCAGTCTACGGCCACTCCGTTTATTTCAATCTGTGTGAAGAGTTCCACCGCAGGCATCACAACGTTGGCGAAGAGCTTTAGCAGCCGTGGCTCCTTGGCGAACCGCTTGAGGTGGTAGCGCCGGAGCCGCCACGTGTAGGCTGCGTCCATGCCACCGTACTTCGACAACTCCCGCAGCGGCCAGATGTGGGTGTCCGCGTGAGACATATCCAGGGAGTAGCCGGACGCCACCCCCAGGTACATCTCGACCTGACCTGGCACATCCTCTGGGTTGCGCGCCTTCAGCTTGGACGGTACGTTCTCGTCCAGGATGTGGCAGGCGTACTGGGTGTCGAATCTGCACCGGCACTTTACGCCCTTGGCCCTAAGCCAGCGCAAGTCAAACTGCCCGTGCTGGGCCACCGTCTTCTTCTCGGTCAGCAGCTTACCCAGCCGCTTCTTGATGCGGGGCATGTCGTCCTTAATACTCTGGTCTGTCTCAGGGTGCTCGAACGGCACAACGTAGGCCGTCTGGCCGTCGCCGGACAGGCATACAATGTGGAGGGACTTGTCCTTGTAGGGCACCAGGCCCTGGGTCTCCAGGTCGAAGGCGATGACATTATGGGTCTCTAGGTCGTCGAGCGCCTTATGCACGGCCTTGGCGTTCAGGCACAGCTTCACATCAGGCTCGCGGTTGTCCTCTGTGACTGCACCGTTCTGCATGTTCCGCAGGCGGCTCACGTTAGCTGCAAAGGCGGCCAAGTAAGCCGCCCGCGCTATCTCCCCGCCCCTGCTGTCCTCTACACCGCCCTGGCAGACAATGTACGATGGATGGGCCATTGGGAAGACCATGTAGTCGCCAACCTCCATCACCTTTCCCTGGAGGGACGTGATGCCTGGAGCCCCGTTCTTGCCCTTGACGCCGTGCTGCTTACCGGTGAGGCGGCCCAAGGCTTCATTGCCGAAGGCGAAGATGTACTTCGGCTTGACCTTCTTCAACTCCGCTTGAAGGTATCTGTCGCAGGCTGTAAGCTCCGCCACTGTCGGCTTCCGGTTCTCCGGCGTGAAGCACTTGACGACGTTGGTGATGAAGACTTCGGACTCGTCGAGGTCGGAGCGGTCGATAGCATCCCGCAGGAGTTGTCCGGCTCGCCCAACGAACGGTGTGTTGGCCTTGTCCTCGTCCACGCCAGGGTTACGGCCCAGGAACATTATATCTGAGTCGGTATCCCCGTCAGCGGGCACACAGACGTTGCGCGCCGTCTTGTACAGGGGGCAGTCAGTGCAGTCGGGGTCGGCTAGTATGCCGCCCTTCTTCTTCGTCATTTGCAGCGCGGCTCGTCACCGCCGTTGAGAAGGAAGTCAACAGTGACCGCGATGGCGGTCTGACCTTTCTCTAGCCGCATGTTGCGGACTGCCGCGTCACGCACTTGACTGGACTCGAACATCTTCATGAAGATGCGCTCGTTCGGCCCGAAGATAATGACGCGGTAACGCCATCTAGTTGGTGCGCTAGGAGTGAGCATGAAAGTCCTCCCTTTCTACTCGTGTGCCCTCAGTGTAGCCTAGTTGTGCTCCTCCGTCAACCTGTCGCGGAGCATGTGTGTCATGGTCAGGTGCCGGTTATCCGAGAACATCCGCAGAGCCTCTGTCAGGACACGCAGGCCATGGAAGTCGAATTGCTCCGCGGTGTAAATGTCCACCTGCATCATCACGTCGCGGGTGATTACAGCGAACATCACGCCGCCCTTTAACTCACATACCGACCAGGCAAACGCTCCTTTGCGATTGGAGAAGTGACACGAATCGCAGGACTTGCCCCGCTTGCAGTCGCACTTATCGCCGCAGCCACAGCCCGCGAAGGCGTGACAAATGGCCGTGATGGCCTTGGGCGCAGTGCCCTTCTTTAAACGCTGGATGCTGAACGCTGTGTAGTACATGCTTCACTCCTTGCTAGGGACACCCGCCCCCCAGGCATTCTCGATAGTACAACTCGCCGGTGTTAGGATTCGTCTCAGTCCACGTCGCCCACGGGCCGAAGTTAGACCCCGCACTGCTGATGCGTATGGCCGCTAGGATATTGTTGTATGCGATTTTGTAGTCCTGGGCAATCTCTATGCCAGGGCAGTTTGGGTCGTCGGTCACAACGGATGCCTGGGAGATATTGCCTGCCCCTACATCGTTAGCGATATGCGTGGGGTTCTGAATCTGGAATAGACCAACATGAGAGAACAGGCCCAGACCAGGGATGGTGATGCAATTCTGCGCCAGCGGGTTCATGCCGCAGGCCCCGCCGGTGGACTCAAAGCGCGCGATGGCCAGGGCCGCATCTACCTTGCGCACCACGTTGCCGTGGTCATCGGTGATGAGCGGGTCGTCACCAGCGGCCTCAATAGCCGCGCCGAACAACTCACAAATCAACTGCTCCTCGGTTGCGCCGACGCACTCCACGTTAGTGCCGTTCGCCGGTGTCGGAAGCTCATCGCATGGGTTTTGAGCGGTGTGGCATGTCCCATCTATGTTTATGGCGAAGTGCAGGTGCAGCGCACCAGGGGAGCCCCTGTCACCCATGAAGCCGATAGTTTCCCCCGCCACGACGTTAGCGCCCTCAAGAACCGTCCTGCGGTCGAGGTGCATGTACAATGTCACAAACGTGTCCGCGGAGGGCAGCGGCGGAATCTGGTGTACAATTTCGATGTAAGGCCCGCACTCCTCGCAGTGCTTCAGATGCACCACGCCAGGCCCCGCGGCCAGGATGGGCGTTGACGTGCTGTGCGAGTTGTCCGTATACTGAAGGTCTAGGGCACGATGCGGGCCGCAGGTATAGGTCTTGTACGTGCCGAAGAAGTCCTGGATTATCCGTATTTCGCGGTCATCTGAGATGGGCCAGCTTGTCAGGACACCCTTGGTTGCGAAGCCCCTACCCCTGCCCGTCCGGCCTCCGAATGCAGATTCCTTTGCACGCAGCACGGTCGGGTGCGTGATGTCTATTCGAGCCAGATGGTTGGAGAAGTCGCGGTCAAGAAGGCCGTCCTCACTGTCCAGCATCGGCGGGAAGTCCGCCTTGTGGTCAACCAGGGGCAATAGAATATCACGGTTCGGGATGTGTAGTGTTAGGAACTCATCCGTCAGAGATTCGTCTGCCTCAAACGTAACTGGGGTGCCTCCGCTCCCCTCTAAATCAAAGCCCAGGTCGTTCCAGGCCGTGAGGCCCGCCGGTGTGCTCACGGGGTCGAACATCTGTAGGATGACATCGGATATGACAATAGGTATGACATAGAACATGCGGCCAGGCCACACAAATCCCAGTTGTGCTCCGGTTTCCTCGTCCGTGACCGGCCCCATCTTGAAGTTCACTGTCTGGACATAGACAGCAAACGGGGCGTTCTCTAGCTTCAGTGTTTCAACGCCCTCGGTCTCGGTCACCCCTATCCCGTCCTCGTCTACACCGACCTTGGTACTAACTCCTGGCGTACCCTTTAATACCACGTGCGGCTGGTTCAGGCCCGCCGACCACTTCTGGAATCCGGCGTCGTTCGTGCTGGGGTCGTATATCTGGTTAGGCAGCCAGACCAGCGCATCCCCAATCAGGTCTAACAGGTCAGTTATGAAGTCGCTGATGCCGGACAAAATACTTGGCGCTCGCCAGCCTCCTCCGTCATCTATGGCCTCTTGCGACACCTCGTGCAGCCAGGCAAACTCAACCCAAGGAGGTATCACCGGCACCCCACGCACGTCTTGTGTCACGTCTCTCCGGTAGAACAGGTTGGCCGTGGGCGAAAGCTCGAAGGGGGTCACGATAGTTAACCACCCGCTGTTGGACAGCAGCGTGCCCGCAAACTCCTCATCCTCGTCTTCCTGGTCTTTCACTCCGTGCAGCGCAGGGACATTACCTGGGCCGTTAACGTCGGCATCCCACAGAACCTGGTTCTGAACAGAGCGCGCCTCCATCCGGAACTCCACGGCAAACGGCATGTTGTAGATGGGGTGGCCCACCCATCTCGGTATGCTATCAAACACTACCTGCATATCGCTCATGTAGTCGATGTTGTCAAACGTCGCGTCCAGGTTACCTCGCAGCACAGACCACGTGCGCACTTTGCTAGTGTTCTTGACCTTCTCGAAATCCCAGAACCATGCCGACGTGGTGCGTACCTTGGGGTTGGACACTGGGCCAGGGTAGGTGGGGGTTACGAACACCGTGCGCGCTGCCGTCATCTCGCTAGCCGTCAGGGCGCGCGTGGTGTTGAACGGGCAGCCGCTGCCAGACGCCGGTACAAGCATCGGGTGGAACAGCTTGTTCTGCATACCAAGCACGGTTGTCTCTACAGAGAGGCCGTCGTCCGCGTTAGGCACAAAGGCCATCAGGGGCCACCAGTTGAGGCTGAGGTAGCCCGCGCGGTCTAGTAAGGCTACTTGCTTAGCCTCTGTATCCTGGTCGCTAATGTCACCAACGAACAGGTTGCCGCGATTAGATTCAGCCATAAGGTGAACATTAGAGTTCTCATCGCTTACCATGAGGATGATGGGCTTCGCGGGGCCTATGTCCCAGCGCAGCGACGCCACCAAGTGGCGGAAGGCCACCACGCTAAACTCCGGCTGGGTGCCTGTGCCTGTGCGGTGCAGACCCAGGACGATGAAGTCCAGGTTGCAGTCTATCATGATTTTCTTGATTTCAGTTGCGGTAACCCCAGCGCCTTGCCGGTCACCCAGGAGGAAGAAGCCACCGCGGCCAATCTTGGCCAGCGAGAAGGCTTCCTTAGTATCGTCGTCTCGTAGAAACGCCTGCATGGGGTCGGCGGGATTGTGCTGTATAATCGTGCCACCACATGAGCTAGAATCGCCCAGCCAGAACACGTAAGCGCCCACGGCGTTGAGGGTAGCATCTCCCACGAAGGCGTTGTCGTCCCGCCAGTCAATGTAGTCCTGCGCGTTATAGCCCGCCTGTGGCGTCACAAAGACGTACTTAGCATACGGACTGCTTACCATTGCCGCTAGCTGGTCTGTAGTGTCGGTCTTCACGTCGTCAGGAATGACGCTGCCTGGCGTCCAGAGGCGGCCCGCTTCTACTTCAAATCCTGGTCGGTGGATGCCATCGTCTATCAGTGCCATTAGGGTAGCAACCAGACCTTAACGAACCTATCTTGTGGTCGAATCCAGGCCCCGTCAATATCATCGTAGAACAGGTAGCGTAAGAAGTGAAATACAATTTTGTCCTTGCCCCACTCAAGAACATTATACCCTACTCCCTGCACCTGGCTCAAGTCGATGAACTGCCTGGGCACGTACAGAGGTTGAGCGGCGATGACCAACTCCTCGTCGTACCAGTCAAATATCTTGTTCTTGGCAGCCACCATAGTTATCAGCCGCGGAGGCACGCCCATATAGTGCTCGAACGCAAATGTGTTGTACAGTGAGTCAGCGCCCTCGCGCTGCGGGTCAGCCAGGAAGGATGGGTCATTCACGCTGAACCACGGGCTCTCGTATACCCCGCCCTGGGCGGCCATGGACTCCCCCAAGTTTCTGATATGGCCAGAGACCATCTTCTTAGTCTGCGCTGCTGGCCGTTGAGATAGCAGCAGCATTGTCAAGCCCTTTGGGAATTCGTATGCTGCCTCATCCACTATCCACGCGCCCGCGTCAATGGACGGTAGCCCCGCTCCAATAATAAGGCGGTCTCCCGCCTGTATTATCTTGTTCGGGTGTGGGGCCGTGCTCCCAGCACGGGGTATTCCTATTAACCACAGTTTTAGGGTCGTAAACCCTCCGAATTCCTTACTTGGTAGGGGCAGGTAGGACTTCGCCAAATTCAGAAGTTCCGGCCCCTCGTTGATACCGTAATCGTTTACTATTAGCTCGCGGCGCACCTTGAACTGGTTTAGCGCTGGATTCCAGGTCGTCTCCGACCCAGGCAAAAGAGCCGTGTGCTGACCTCCGGCGTTGTTTAGACCCATCCCGTGAGCGCGAACGCGGGAGTAGAGGCCCATGCCGTTCACTGAGACCTCGAATCCTATGATGCCATTATCACAGCCGTTAAACGGAGGAGGGGTGGTTGTTACGAACCTAGAGAGTTGGTCAGGGTCGTCGAAGTGGCCTTCAAATAGGTCTACGATTTCCTGCACTGTTGGGTTGCAGGGAACAGTGTTATTGGCTATGGTGGGTTGGAATATGCTTGTGTCTTTAGCAACGTAATAGTCTACAATCCTCAAATTACCACTGGGGTGACTCCCGCTAGAAGGGTTACATTGTGTAGTTGTGATTTTCTTAAACCCACTCCCTAAGTCTGCGCCTAGATTGACCCGCATAGCATGGCTGTGTTCCTTTACATCCCAACCTGGGCCGCACCGTGTGTTCGTATGGGAAGGAGGCGCACCCTGGTCTCCGTACCCTTCATTGAACTCTTCTCCGGTACATTGGTTAATTACTGTGCCCCCTGTGCTGTCCCACCTGTCCGGCTGGGGAGGGATAAGACCAGATATTTGTGTCGTGCTTGGAACGACTGTAGTATCTATTTCGGCAAAACCATCGTGGAATATAGTGCCACTGTGAGAGTGCCGCGCACCGCGAGCTTTTGCATCACACCTGGCCCCATTTAGAAGCGGAGCGCAGATAAAAATTACCACCCCAGGGCCGCTAGCCTTAGCCGCAACCCAGTAGTGATAGTTGTATGATAACTGGAACGTCGAACCTACTAGCTCCTGTGTCGTAACCGGAGTGAACGGCTCGGTCGGGCCAAAGCACTGGTCATCATCCCACTCCTGGCTGCCTCGCTGGAATATCTCGATAGCCTGCCCGCTGGGGGCGTAAGCATCGGACTTGCCTGGCCACACTGTCCGGTAGTCGTAACCTGAGTCGTCCGTACTAGAGCCTAGCCACGGCCAGGATACCGATACATCGTAGGCCAGGGCGTTGGCTCCGGCCCCACCGGCCTGGGACTGCTGGAAATTGCTGTCGAGGGCACTGCCCTCTCCGGAGATGCTGCCTAGCCCTCCTAGACTACGGTTGTACACGGCCAGGATTGGCCGTGACTCCGCGTCCACACTTCCGGATGCGTGCCGCATGATGTCTTTGAAGACCCACCCGCGGCGCACACCTTTGGCGGCGTAGTTGGGGCCTAGCTTGTCGGTCTCCTGGTTAAAACGGCTCTCTGCGAAGTTGTTGTCCAAGAAGGCGTCGCGGTCGCTGGTCTCCTTAAAGACACAGGGCAGGGCCGTCAAAAATTGAACCCCGCCTGGGATGATACTTGTGCTCAGGGCATCCGCTAGTGTGCACGGGTCATCATAGCTCCCGCAGCCAGTCTCGTCCTGCATTCTCTTGCAGTCCACTGTGCGCTTGGCGTGCTCATCGTTAGTCAGCATCTCCGCGTAAGTGAGCAGGCTCGTCTGATGGATTGTAGGCCACTCGGTATACCCAGGGTCGTCATCGTTGTCGGGGTCTTCTTCCGCTTTAATGCGTGGCGACCGTAGGTAGTTGTCCACCACGCCGTACAAGGCGCACCGGCCCGTGGCGCGCCATTGGCGGGAGCCGCCTTCAAACTGCTCCTCTATAGTATCGAAGCGCCAGATGCCGATTGGGCCGTTTTCATCGGTAGCCCGCACCCGCACCCACGGAAACTCAGCGTCCTGAGCGGCGTGGAAATGGCACTCTACCCAATCCGGCGTATGGCCTAGCTCCCAATGTAGCACAGCCTTGAAGAAGGCAGGAGCGCGTGTCCACACCTCGCTGTCCGCCGGTGTTCCCGCCGTCGGGTGATTCATAGAGCTAAACTCGAACTTGACATTTGCCATGCTACGGCTGTATGAAGACTCTTATCTTGGTGCTGACGTTCTGCTTTAGCCAGGCGGTACCCGCTTCTCGGTGCCCACCGTCCACCGCCCCCTGAGAGAATCCCAAGAAGGGGTAGAAGCTGACTTGCACGTACTGCGGCGTTGCAGCAGTGATTTGATACCCGATAAACATGTTCTGAAGGGGGTCGTACATTGACGGCATAAGCAAGATGGCGCTCTCGATGTCGTTAGGGTCAGTGCTGAGCGAAGCGTCCACGTCATCCGCATCCGCTGCGTAAACAAATACATGCCGAGGGATGACGCCCTTGTTGTGCTTGTAGCGCCTGTCCGGCGGCACTATATCGGTGCCCTGGCCGGTGACATCGAAGACCAACCAGCCCGAATCATAGATGTCCTTCATACTGGACAGAACGGCCAGTCCACGCTGCATCAGCGTCTGGTTTAGAGATACGCTGCGCGCCTTTGCTCGCCGGTTCAGGGTGTACGTGCTAGTGCCCTCCGGCCACGTGAACTTCCAGCGTGAGATGACATATTTGTTGCCGTCAGTCGGGTTCTCCAGGCCAGGCGGAACGGGGTCTAACTTGATAGTGTCACCAGGGATAGGTGACACGAGGTTCGCGTTGAGAGGGATTCCCATGACTGTGATAGTGCCTATCTTGGCCCCTCTGAACGAGTCTGCCGTACCCCCCGCACCAGTGGTCACCGCCTTTCGTGCCCTCTGCTGAAGCTCTACAAGCTGAGTAAGCACCTCGTCGTTCGTCGTCGCCTCTCGCGTTACCTTGAACAGACCTTCGGCGGGATTCCATGTCGTCTCCATGGAGGGCACGCTGACTGATGGTGCGGTGTAGCTGGACAGCCCCTTGCCCAGTACACGGCTACGTGAGTAGATAGACTGGCCCTCGTGTGTGGCTCGAAAGGTCAGTATCGGGTATTTGCTGTCATCACCAGGGTCAGGCTGCCAACCGAAGTCCTGGGTCACATCCCATTCAAGCTGGCCCCTCTGAAAATACTGAAACACCGCCCCGTTCCCCATCAGGCCAGGGGGGGCCACTCGGAAGGTATAACCGGTGCCACTAGGAGGAGACTCTTCATCCCAGGGCTGCTCCTCAGCCAGCGCGCGGATAGCCGATAATACGGTCGTCTGTGGCGTGTCCATGTAGTTCCGGCTCACGAAGTCCCCCAGCGTAGCTATAGGAGCCGTGACCTGCGGAGTAACGTCAGGGATAATCCCCGTTCGTGTAATCAAGTCTTGAATGATAGCCAAGCGGGGCGACTTTGGCTGGCCCGCAGGCGTCTCATCCCCTGCTTCGTCCGCGTATATCGGAACGTAGCTCGCGCTCGCCGCGGCTTTGAACGCGTAGGTAGCGTGCATTACATCTGCCGAGACAAAGTTGTCCGCCGGTGCCTGCATGTAGTCCCGCGCATAGATGGTCAACGCGTAGCCCTGCGCTCCGGCCATGGCCATCGCTCCCTTGAACGTTGGGTCAACCTTGTTGATGCGCCCGATGAAGAAAATCTGCTCCGGCGTCACTGTTCCGTCTATATCGACTATCAGTGGCCGCACCAGCCGAATGCGCTGAAATGGGTTGAAGGTCAATATCGCAGGGTGGTTGGCAACTGTGATGTACACCTCGCTGGAGCTTTCCTCCGCCGACCATTCCAGGACTATCTCGTAGATGCCCGTGATTTTAGTCCAGGTCTCCGGCGAGGCCATGTCAGACAGGTCTACGCGGACATGTCCCGCGTGTGGGTTGCTCTTGGAGCCTAGCCCCAGGCAGGTCATGGCCTACACCCCTGCGTCATCCGCACGCGTAATCCACATCCGGATGGTGTGGTCATACTTAGCGGAGCCGCCCGTACGGGTGAGCCTCATGAGATTCGGGATACCGAAGAAACTGCCAGACCCGTTGGGGTCGTCAATGCAGATGCCCATGGTACCCTCCACGTTAGCCAGGCTAGCGGAGTCGCCGGTGATGCGGCCAGACCAGTTGCGGAAGAATGCCTCCATGACATGAAAGGGGCTGGGGTTGATGATGTCAGGGAAGGCACCTCTCACGGTCATCATTGGCTGTGTCAGGCCCAGGTCTGTGTACGCAAAGTTCGGCGTGTTCTCGTCGTCGTCAGCAGGCAACGGGATGGGGGTAGCCTGCCGGTCGTAGTTAATCTCTATGTCTGTCACCTGCACAATAGTCTGGTCTCCCACCACAGGGAAGCCCAGCACGACGTGCTTGTTGCTGCCCAGCGGGTCATCCGTAGTGAACGTGTGATAGGTGCCGATGTCCGGCGGCTTGATGACGGCGAACCGCATGTAGTAGTGCCACTCCGGACGGCCAGGCGCGCGCTTCAACGTCAGCTTTTGGTTGATGACACGGTAATTCAGCTTGCCCCACGTGCGGTCATCTATCTGTACCAGCGTCAGGTCTGAGTCGTCCACATTAGAGGACAAGTCGAACAGGCTATTCTTCCATGACTTCATGAAGCGGTGAGACAGGCCCTGGTTCTGCGCTGAGCCCATGGCCTTCAGGGTCTGGTGGTCGCGTATGGTGCCCTCTAGGATGATGTTGTAGTTGACAAGCCCCAGGTCAATCCAGAACAGCCGCGCCTTGCCCGTGTTACTATCACCAGGCAGAGGAATGACTGAAGCGATTCGCTCTATCTGCACAGTCAGCATACTCACCGGATACCGTAGTAGCCCGCCTCCCGTGGGGAAGCTAATAAAGACGTTGGGCTGTGTGATGGCTCCAGGCGCGTTAGGGAATGTGTCGCCCTCTCCCGCCAGGCCGGTATGCTTGTGCGCCATTGTCTACCCCGCTTCTGCGCTAGCCGTCATCTGCTCGTCTACGTTCTTGATTATCTCCTTGGCCATTTCTTTGTCCTGAACATAGACGTTCATAGTGATGTTCTGCGTGCCGATGTTCTTAATATCGCCGGTGACGTTAGTGTCGCCGCCACCGCCCCCTCCGCCGCCACCCATGCCCAGGAACTTCCCTATCTTGCCTCCCAGCAGGCCCTGGTCAAGAGCGCCCACGCCCAGACCCAGACCACCCCCTACTAGGGCACCCATAGGCCCGCCCATCATCATTCCAGCGCCAGCGCCCATCATGCCCATGCCGCCAATGCGTCCCGCGGTTCCCACCGCACCGCCCTGCTGGCCCAGCAACTGTCCTCCCATCAGACCTCCAGCCATTAGAGCACCGCCGCCCAACATGCGGCCCATGCCGCCCATGCGGAATCCGCCGCCCTTACCTCCGCCTGCGATAGGGATAGGGCCTGTTCCGCCTCCTCCGCCCCCGCCTCCTCTGCCGAAGCCCAGCATACCGCCAAGGGCACCCGCACCAGCGCCGATGGCACCTCTAATGGGGCCGCCGATGACAGGCATCATGGCAGCAGCGCCGAGTATACCGGCACCGGCTGCTGCGACCTGGGCAACCCGCTTTATAGACCCCAGAGGGTCTTTGAAGAACGTCTTGATTTGCTCCCATAGCCACTTGAGAGCGTCGAGGAATGCTTTCTTGGGGTCAGTGAAGATGAGCTTTATCCAGTTAACGAATCCTCCGAACAGGTCAATTAGCTTGTCTACACCTTCGGCCATCCACTCTAGCACCCCACTGTCAATAAGCCAGCCAATCAACTTGGACATGGCTACCATCAGGAGGTTGAACAGGGGCGTGAACGGCAGTAGCAGAAGGTCGATGGCGGCGCTGAACATCTTGCCCATGCCGCCCAGGTAGGCATTGGCCACGCGGGAGTTAGCTACCAGAGCCTTCAGGCCCTCCAGCGCTACCAGGGGCTTGAAGATGGACATGAAGGACGGGTCTTTGTGGGCCTTGCCCATGCCCTTCTTTATGTTCTCCTGCTGCTTCAGGTCGGCCCCGCCGGTCGCGCCTCCCGCACCTGCGGCCATGCCACCCCCGCCTCCGCCGCCCATACCAAGCACCTTCATCAACTCGCTCGCGTCAAGCGAAATCTTGCCTATGTACTCGATGTTACCTTGTCCGGTGGCCATTATCTCGGTACGTTCCTCGCTGCTTCCGCTTCCATTTCCTTCATGTATAAGATGATGTGATAGTACATCATCACGCGCTCGTCGCTAAGCCTGCTAAACATCTCGAAGGGCAGGCCCTCCTTGAGAAGAACTACCTCTACTGCGTACCTCTGGGTGAGCGCGTCTTCCGCTTGCCCGCCTTCGAGGGCTTCTCGGACTCTTCGGCTAAATTTGCGGGGCTCTCCCCCAACGCTGCGGGAATGATGGTTTGAAGCTGCTCCCCGATATGGGGCTTCAAGCCATTCAAAATCTTGTCGCTAACTGGGTACGGGAAGCTCACCAACAGCTTCTTCAACGCCTCACGGAAGTATACATCGACGTGAAACATCGTCTGTGGCTTGCCGTCGTCGTTTAGGTAGAACTCGGTGGCCTTAGCCACGCAAGCGCTCTTGTCCAGCCAGGACATGGCGCGGTACGTGACAGTGAATCCCTTACCCTCACCGGCGTCAATGTCCAGACTTTGTAGCGGCTCGCTGCTGGACATGATTTCGTCAATGCTCGGTACTGTTATCTTCTCTTCCTCAGTCATAATGCCTCCTTACAGGTCGTAGTCCATACCGTAATATATCGGATGTCCGAAGTTTCCATACTCTCCCAGACACGCCATATCCGCGTAATCTGGTTTTCTGCCGTAGTCCATGTCTCTGTAGGGCACCTTCACATCTCCCTCAAGCAACCATACGTAACCGATGTCCGGCCAGTAGAACAGACCCTTATGCGCCCGTAGGTACTCCAGGTGCAGCCTGTCCCAGTGGCTGACCACAGACCGTTGAAGAGGCCACGGCAGCGCCGAGAAGTCATAGCTCTTCAGGTCGAACACCTCCTCGGAGTAACCAGTGGCGCGCCGCAAGAACTCAAGGTCGTAACCGTCCTGATAACCTCGGATGCGTTTTGTGACATCCTCATCACTGAGGTTGTCTACGTAGTCTACCGCCGGAAGCATCACGAAATCCGACTCGTGAAAGGTGCGTACTGCCTCGACCATTATATCTGTCCAGGCGTCGGCCAACTCCTGCGGAATCGTCTCTTTCGGCGAGCCCTTGCGAGCGTCCGCCAATTGCCGGAACCATGTCACCTTGTCGGTCGTCATGGCTATCTCTAGCATGTGCCACCTCTCGTGTGACCGCTACAGCGGTCGTGCGCCGTCGCCCGCGTCCTTCTTCTGAAGCGGGCAGAGCTTATCGGGGTTGAAGTAGCGCTCTGGGTCTGGCCCGATGCCAGGGTCGGTTCGCGTAGGGGTCTTTGTGGGGGCCTCAGTGTCGGGCATAGCCTATGCTCCTACGTGGTTGCTATGGTTACCTGGTCGATGTCGAAACTTGCGGTCACAGTCACAACACCAGCGGGCGGGGCCGGAATGCTGTGGGGGGCAGAGGCTAGCACGCCCGCGGGTTGCGTCGTGGAGGGGGTGCTACCACAGGTTAGCGTTAAGGTACTGGAGCCCGCGCCGGAGCCTGCCTGGTTGAAGGCCAGTACAACCTGGCCTCCGAGGGTGGCTCCCTGGTCGCCCGCGCCGGACGCTCCCTGGTTAATCAAGAAGTCCCAAAGCTCCAGGTCTCCGCCGGACGCTGGATTCACGATGTCTACATCTATCTCCAGACGCCATACTCTCCGGCCCTCAATCAAGTCGTTGGGGTGCAGAAGTCCAGTAGTAGCATCGCGCTGGATGTAGTGCCTTGGCTCTAGCTGGTTATCTACCGACAGAGAGAAGCGCCGTACACGGTCAAATGTAACGCCCGCAATAGTCACGGTACCAGAGGCAAACAGGTAACGACCTGTGGCCGATGCGCCAGGGTCAGAGGCAGGGTCAGAGGCGTCGAAGGTATCGTTACCGCTGTTGCGCGTGGTCTGCATGTTTAGGAACAGCATCTCATCTATGCTAAGACGCAACTCCTGCCCCTCTGCTGCCTGTACGGTCGCGCGGTTCACCTTACCGCCAAGGAAGTATCGCCCTAACTGGACGCTGCCGCCGGTGTCTCTGTACGCAACGTATAGAGTAAAGGGGTCTACTAACTCGTCGTTGCCCGCCACAGGCCGCAGCACGTGGTTGAGCAAGAACGTAGTCAGGCCAGACTGAAGGCGAATGTCGGGAATGCTGCCCCGCAACGTAGTCGGGCCGCGCAGGATAGTAGCACGGTCACGACCGGAAAACACGCCGAAGAAGGGCTCCCAACCGAACTCAGGGTCGGGGGCCTCAATAATGTCGTGTATGCCGAAGCGCGCGTATGGCGCTGGAGCTATGGAGCCAAACGTCGATTCAGCCGCCCATAGCACTTCGGCTCGTTCTGTTCGGATTGTGGGCATTACTCACCTTCCCTCGGAGTATAACAGGTTTTTCTGGGCACGTCTATCTTATCCATGCGAATCTGGTACGGTGGGCTCCTCTGGCTCTTCCAGGCCGCTGGCCTCTGTGGGCTGGAACTCTGCCGCGTGGGCATCCGCCTGCGGCTGCGCCGGTGTCTCGAAGTTGGTGCTGAAACCAGTGATGACTGGTACGGCCCTGGACTCCGCGCGCATGAGCGCGCGTGCCTGCCAGAGACCGTGCTTGTCCTGGACAAGCTCTTCGAAACTATCCACGTGTAGCTGCTGGTAAGGACGGATGACGTGTTGATAGGTGTAGAAGATGCGCTTCAGCGCTCCCCACAAGTCATACAGCCGCTGCCGACCGGCGATAGTGTATATCTCAAAGGGCACTGTTACGTCGATGTCCTTAAACTCGTAGCTGTGCCCGTGCTGCTTCTCTGTGATGCCTGTTTCCGCCAACATAATCCAGTCGGCTTTCTTCAGGTGCACCTGGACTCCAGGCAGGTCAACGTCGTTCAGGAGATGTATCTCAGGCTTGGGCACGCGCTGCGTTGGAATCCATGCGGCCCGCAGCAGGTCACGGAAGATTTCCCCAGGCACAGGCTCAGCACCCAGCGTCGTCAGCGACGGGGTGTTGATGGTTATGAGGTTGTCGCTTCTTACATCTGTCACTACGGTAATCCTCCAGCGTTGACCCCGCGAAGCGCCAGGTAGAACCCCTCTTCCACGGCAACCTGCTCTGGTGAGCGCATTGGTCTGCCTAGTCGGTCGGCCCCCTCGTAGTCCTGCCTCTCGGCGCGCTGCGCTAAGAATTCTAGGCATAGCCACGCCTGAGTTTCTTTCAAAACCAAGTGAGACCGGATGGCTGTCAGAAACTCCCCGACGGCCTCATAGCGGCCCAGCCGCCACACCCAAACTGTCTTCTTCTTGGTGCCTCTATGGTGGATAGTTTGTACCTGACCGCCAAATCGCTGTTGGAACCACTCTGGCAATCGCCTATCTGTCTGAGCGACCTGGATTACTAGCGGGTACGCAGGTGGTTGTGTGGGGCGGCCAGGGCGGCGGTTCTTAACGATGCCTACATAGCCCTCACCGTCGATGAAGGCTGCGGCTTTCGCCAGGTCGATTTCTGAGACGTTAATTAAGTTCATTGCAATAAGGATTTCCTTAATGAAGCGAAAGCCCTTTTCCTTAAATAAGGGCTACCACTGACCGGTGCCGAGACCAGTCATGTAGATGGAGCGCATGGTGTCTGCTCTCTCTAGTGCCTCTTCGCGCCAGGAGTTCAGCTTCTCGCCCTTGGACAGAATGTCTAGGCCACCGCGGAAGACGCCTGTCTCGTCGTTGGTGCGCACCATGTCCGCACCGACCAGGCGCTTGACAATCCAGGCCACGTTCTCCGCATCTTCATGGGTCTCAAAGTCGGCTCCCCAGATGTAGTCCACTGTGATGCTAGAGGGTGAGCGGATGTACCGCGACAACAGCCACGAGTAGTACCGCATCCGCATCGAAGGCAGGGTCAGGAAGACCATGCCCGTGCCAGGGTCAAGCCAGTAGTCCTCCGCCCGTCCATACTGGAGGATGTCGTAGGCGCTGCCGTTCCACAGCCCCAGCCGCGTCACTATCAGCGGTGGCTGGTTGCGTAG
>SDBV01005223.1_pt1 | contig 18389 bp, 13 predicted proteins | sample 2277081 | NCBI WGS metagenome assembly SDBV01 (sample SAMN10402039, study PRJNA504765) | marine sediment metagenome | isolation source: marine sediment core GS10_PC15, 223 cmbsf | place: Arctic Ocean: Southern Knipovich Ridge | collected 2010 | reverse complement strand
TAATCCCGACTTTACTATGTTGGAGTTTTACTGGGCATATGCCGACTATAAAGATTTAATGAAGTTTACAGAAAAGATGTTTTCTGAGCTGATTAAGAAACTATTTGGCAGCTTGAAGGTTAAATACCAGGGCAAAGAAATAAACTTTAAACCTCCCTGGCCAAGAGTTGAATTTACCCAGCTTCTAAAGAAATATACAAAAATTAATTTAGACGAAATAAATCTTCAAGCTCTTAAAAAAGAAGCGAAGAAGTTAGGGTTAGATCCAAAGGGCGAGAAGGCTGAAATTGCTGATGATATTTACAAAAAAATCTGCCGTAGCAAAATATGGCAGCCAACTTTTATAATTCATCACCCCTTAGGAGCTTTTCCTTTAGCAAAACAGCTTGAAAAAAATCCGAAGAAAACAGCGAATTTCCAATTAGTGGTAGCTGATATTGAATTGATAAACGCCTTTTCTGAACTTAATAATCCAATAGAGCAGAAGAAAAGATTTGAGGAGCAGGAGAAAATCAGGAAGGCGGGTTTTGAGGAGGCCCAGAGAATGGATAAGGATTTTGTTGAAGCCTTAGAATACGGAATGCCCCCGGCTGCCGGCTTTGGAATGGGAATTGGCCGACTCACAACTTTATTAACTGATTCACATAGCTTGCGGGAAGTTATTTTATTCCCAACGATGCGTCCCAAAGAATAATATGTTAGACATAAAATTTATTAGAGAAAATCCAAAAAAAGTTAAAGAGGCCTGCAATAAAAGACAGGTCAAGGTTGATATTGAGGGGCTTTTGAAAATAGATAAAGAAAAAAGAAAAAAGCTTCAAAAAATTGAAGAGATAAGGGCTGAAAAAAATAAAGCCGGCAGGAAAATTACAGCCACAAAAAACAAGAAAGAAAAAAAGAAAATTATTTCAGAGATGCAAAAAATTGATAAAAAAGGAGATAAGCTGGAGAAAGACCTAAGGGGGCTTGAAAATAAGTTTCAAGAATTAATGTATCAAATCCCTAACATGCCTTTTGATGATGTGCCTGCTGGCAAAGACGAAAAAGATAATGTTATTGTGCGACAGAAGGGAGGGAAGACAAAATTTGGTTTTGAGCCAAAAGATTATTTGGAAATTGCCGAGAAACTGGATTTAATTGATATAAAAAGAGCAGCTAAGATATCAGGGAGCCGTTTCGGGTGTTTAAAAAACGAGGCAGTTCTGCTTGAATTTGCCTTAGTTAACCTTGCTTTTGATATTTTGACAAAAAAAGGCTTTACTCCCTTAGTTCCTCCGGTTTTAATAAAATCAGGAACAATGAAAGCAATGGGATATATTGACACTAAAGAAGATTTAGCTGAGCGATACTTTTTTGAAAAAGATGATTTATTTTTAGTCGGAACATCCGAGCAATCAATGGGGCCAATGCACAAAGATGAAATCTTTCAAGAAAAAGAATTGCCTAAAAGATATGTGGCTTTTTCAACTTGTTTTAGAGAAGAGGCGGGAAGTTATGGAAAAGATACCAGAGGAATATTTAGAGTTCACCAATTTGATAAAATTGAAATGTTTAGTTTTTGCCAGCCGGAAAAATCACAATCAGAATATCAATTTTTTATAGAGACGGAAGAGAAATTAATGAGTTTGTTGAAAATTCCCTACAGAGTGGCTCAACTTTGTATGGGGGATTTAGCAAAACCGTCGGCCGCTACCACCGATATAGAAAGCTGGTTTCCCGGTCAAAATAAATATCGGGAAACCCATTCTGTTTCAAACTGCGCAGATTTTCAAGCAAGGAGATTAAATATTAGATACCGGGACAAAAACAATAAATTAAACTTTGTTAACACTCTAAACGGAACAGTTTTTGCTATTGGCAGAATGCTTATTGCTATTATTGAAAATTATCAGCAAAAAGATGGAAGCGTAAAAGTGCCGGATGCTCTGCAAAAATATTTGGGTTTTAAAGCCATTAAATGAGAACGTCAATAAAGGGATTAGAAGTTAACTACGAAATTATAGGAGAGGGAAAACCTCTTTTAATTTTACATGGCTGGGGATCAAACAGCAAAAGATGGCAAAAAGTAGGAGAGTTGTTAGCTGAAATAGGAGTTAAGGTAATTATTCCTGATTTGCCGGGCTTTGGAAATAGCGATAAGCCATCAACAGTTTGGAATCTTGATGATTATTGCGATTTTATTCAGGAATTCGTAAAACTTTTGAATTTAGAAAAGTTTTATCTTTTAGGTCATTCTTTTGGAGGAGCTTTAGCAGTGAAATACAGCTTGAGGTTCCCAGGGAAGATAGATAAATTATTTTTAGTCAGCGCGGCTTGCTCCAGAAAATCAAGTTTTAAAAAGAAATTACTTTATATTATTTCTAAAATCTTTAAGGTTTTTTCTTTTATTCCCTTTATTAAAAAAGCTTTTTATAAATTTATTATCCGCAAATCAGATTATCTTGATACGGAAGGCATTATGAGAGATATTTTTTTGAAAATAATTAAGGAAAATCTTTCAGATATTCTATCCCAGGTTCAGGTTCCGACAGTAATAATTTGGGGCGAGAAAGACGATGTTACAAAAATAAAAGATGCGCGCTTAATCAATAAAAAGATAAAAGGTTCGCATTTGAAGATTATTCCTGGCGCTAGTCATGATCTTAATACAAAAGTTCCTGAGGAATTATTTGAATCAATAAAACAATTTTTAAAGATTGAAATATGATTTATTTATTAATTATTTTAAGTATTTTATGGTTTATTAGAACAACTAAGATTGCTCTGTTTTATATTTACCTCTGGCAGTTGAAAGAATATCAAGTTAAGAGATTTTTAGATCATTTTGCGACAGCTAAGGGGAGACACCTCATTTTAAATGGATTAAATCTTGTAAAAATTATTTTAGCTGTTGTTTTTTTCTTTCAAGCTCAAATATTTTTCTATCTTCTTTTAGCATTATATTTAATTGAAACCATTAAAGCTTTTTTAGATGTTCTTCAAAAAAGATTAAAGAAGCCGGTTTTGACTAAAAAAACAGCGGTGTTAATTCCGGCCGCTATTTTTTTAGAAATTTTATTTCTTTGGGCTCTTTTCTTAAATCTTGACCCCAACTACCAAATTTTTGGCGTAGGGGCAAGAAGCATTTATTGGCTCGCTTTCGGTCTTCTTATTTTTGATATTCTATCTCCAATAGTTTTTTCTTTAGCTGTTCTTGCATTTCAGCCGTTAACAGTTCTTTTAAGAAACCAAATTATTAAAAAGGCAAAGAAGAAAATAGAACAGCACAAAGAACTTTTAGTGATTGGTATTACAGGAAGCTATGGAAAAACCTCAACGAAAGAATTTTTAGCAGCCATACTTTCTGAAAAAGCAGCCCTTCGGGGAGACGTTAAAAACGTCAGCAACGTTTTGAAAACTAAAGCCCATCAAAATTCAGAAATGGGGATTTCTCAGTGCATTTTGAATGACCTGAAAAAAGAACATAAAATTTTTATTGTTGAGATGGGCGCATATGGTAAAGGCGGGATTAATTTATTGTGCGACATTGTAAAGCCGAAAATTGGTATTTTAATCGGCATAAATGAACAGCATTTGGCTCTTTACGGTTCTCAGGAAAATATCATTAAAACAAAATATGAATTGATTAAAAATTTACCGACAGATGGAACAGCGATTTTTAACGGTGCCAATAAATATTGTCCAGAACTTTATAAAAAAACTGAAATTCGCAAGAAACTATGTAACGGGAATTTGGAGGGAACTATTATTTCAAATATCTTGGGTCCTGATATCTGGGCAGAAGATATAAAAATAGAGAAAGAATGGATTTCTTTTAGGGTTTGCTTAAAAGAAGGAGAAGCAGCTAATTTTAGAGTGAATTTAATTGGAAGACAACATATAGAAAATATTTTATTAGCTGTTTGCTGCGCCAAAGAATTAGGAATGAGCTTAGAAGAGATTTCAAAGGCATGTTTGAAAATTAAACCGGAGCAAGGGGGAACGAAATTTTTGAAAAAAGACAACTTAAATATCGTTGATGCTTCTTATTCGGCAAATCCAAATGGAGTAATTGCTGATTTAGATTATTTAAAAATTTATTCCGGGAAGAAAATTATTATTATGCCTTGTTTGATTGAGTTGGGATGGATTTCAGAAGAAGTTCATGGAAAAATTGGAAGAAAAATTAGTGAAGTTTGTGATTTGGCAATAATTACCACAAAAGATAAGTTTAAAGAAATAAAAAAAGGAGCTGTTGAGAGGGGGATGAAAGAAGAGAATGTTTTATTTCTTGAAAATCCTCAAAAAATTACCGATAAGATTAAAGAATTTTGCTTGTTCGCTGAAGCCCAAAAAGCGAAAGAGGGCGGGTCAGACAATGTTGTGCTTTTAGGAGGTAGAATACCAGCAGGAGTTGTTGATTTACTATGAGTATTTTTAAGCCGATTACAATATCTTTATCGCCGAATACTGAAAAAGATGATATTTGGCTGGCCTTGAAATTGATTTTTAGTCCCTGGAAGTGGAAAAAAGGTAAAGCAATTGAGGAATTGGAAAATCAATTTAAGGAGTATTTGGGTGTAAAACACGCTTTTTCTTTTAACAGCGGCAGGTCGGCTTTAATGGCTATTTTACAGTCGCTTGATTTAGAACCCAAAAATGAGGTTTTGCTTCAGGCATTTACTTGCAATGCTGCAGTTAACCCTATTTTGTGGTCTGGACTGAAACCGGTTTATGTTGATTGCGATGAAGACAATTTTAATATTGATATTGAAGATTTAAAGAAAAAAGTCACTCCTGAAAGCAGGGTAGTGATAGTTCAGCATACTTTTGGTTTGCCGGCGGAGATGGAAAAAGTTTTAGATATTGCGCAACAGAATAATTTAATTTTAATTGAGGATTGCGCTCACGCTCTCGGTGCAGAATATACCTTGGTAAATTCTGCACAAATAGAAAAAGTTGGCTTGTCCGCCGAAGCTCGAAGGGCGAAGGCGGGGACTTTTGGAAAAGCTGCTTTTTTCAGTTTTTCTCGGGATAAAATAATTTCTTCTGTTTATGGAGGGATGGCAGTAACCAACGATCCTTTACTTGGCGAAAGACTTCGTCAAGCTCAAGATAAGTTTGCTTACCCATCGTATTGTTGGATTTTACAACAGCTCTTCCACCCTGTTTTGATGAACTTTTTAATTCTGCCAACTTATAATTTTTTGTTTGGGAAAATTCTTTTAGTTTTATTTCAATGGCTTCATATTTTATCCAAGGCTGTCCACTGGAAAGAAAAACGAGGCAGGAAGCCTTGTTATTTTCCAAAAAGCATGCCAAACGCCTTAGCTTCGCTTGCTCAAAAGCAATTTAAGAAATTAGAGAAATTTTATGAACATCGCAGTAAACTGGCCGCCTTTTATTATAGCGAGTTAAAAAATAGTTCTTTTGAGGCGCCAAAAACTTTATCCCAAGAAACCTTAGATTTTTTAGGAAGAAAGCATAGTTTTTTACGTTTTACGATTAAGCATCCTGCGGCCCATAAAATAATTAAAGAGGCCTGGCAGAAAAATATCTTAGTAGGGGATTGGTACACAAGTCCAATTGCTCCTGGTGACACAAAGTTAGACAAAGTGGGATATAAAACAGGAAGCTGCCCTAAGGCAGAAAAATTAGCCAAACAAACCTTAAATCTGCCAACCCATATAAATATTTCTCAAAAACAAGCTGAAAAAATAATAGATTTTCTAAAAAAGTACTAAAATTGGCGTGGGGCTTGACAGATTATCATAGATATGCTATCATGCCAATATAAGAGTTAATCGCTCTTTTCAATCAAACGTTTAGTCAGGGATGATTAAATGAGAATGAGTAAGGACTTGGAGAGTATCTCCCGTTATACTCAAGGGAGTCAAGAGTATTGGCTGAATCAAGAGCATTGACTCAGTCAAAAAATTGACTCACAAGGGTATTAACACATAAAGTACCATCACTCTGTTCCATATCATCCCTATCGTTTCTCTTAAGAGGTCTGGACCTAAACAGATCTCTTTTTTTTTGTTAGAATGAAAATAATGAAAGTAGAAGAAATAAACAATAAAGAAATTTAGGAGAATTTTTTGAAAATATTATGAGATTTGTTAAACTCTATATTGTATCCTTTTTGATTTTAGTAGTCCTAATAATTGGAATAGCTTTTGTTTTTTCTTATAACCCCTTTAAGCAAGAGTCTCCGGACTTAGGAGCTTATTCCGGCGAAGGAGAAGGCTCCTCTTTGGGCTCTGAGGACGTTCCGGACAAGGATTCTGATATTATTGAATCTCAAAAACAGCTTTCTCATGCGCCGGAAACAGTAAAAGCTATTTATTTAACGAGTTGGTCAGCCAGTAAAGAGAGCCGTATTGATTATCTAATTGATATTGCGAAAACCACGGAAATCAATGCTGTAGTAATTGATATTAAGGATTATTCCGGTTATGTGGCTTATGATACAACAGTGCCAGAAGTTGAAAAGTATGGAGCTGAACAAATAAGAATTTCTGATATAGATTTGCTTATACAGAGACTTCATGCGGAAGAGATTTATGTAATTGCCAGAATCACTGTTTTTCAAGATCCGGTATTAGCCAGAGCCAGACCGGATTTAGCAGTTCGTAGCAAAACTGAAGCCGCTTCTTTATGGCTTGATAATATGGGATTGGCTTGGATTGATCCAGCTGCCAAAGAATCTTGGGATTATAATATCGCTATTGCCAGAGATGCCATTAATCAGGGCTTTGATGAAATAAATTTTGATTATGTTCGCTTTCCTTCAGATGGTAATTTACAAGATATGAGTTTTCCTTTTTGGGATAACAATATCCCAAAACATTCGATTATCAGAGAATTTTTTAGGCATCTTCGTCAGGAACTTTCTGCTGTAAAAATCTCAGTTGATCTTTTCGGTCTTTCTACTATTAGCTCCAATGATTTAGGAATAGGTCAAATAATTGAAGATGGATTTGAATATTTTGATTATGTCTGTCCAATGGTTTATCCCTCTCATTACGCTGATGGATTTATTGGTTATCAAAATCCGGCAGAATATCCCTACGAAGTGATAAGATATTCAATGGAAGGCGCTTTAAGAAAGCTTATGCTCTATAAAGAATCACAGGAAGTAAGAGCCCAATTACGTCCCTGGCTTCAGGATTTTAATCTCGGAGCTGTTTATGACGTTCAAATGGTAAGGGCTGAGATTGAGGCAGTTTATGATGCATTGGGAGATGATTTTAGCGGCTTTATGCTATGGAACTCCCAGAATTTTTATACAATAGAAGCTCTTGAACCAAAAATATGAATTTTAAAATAAAAGAAATAAACAATAAAGAAATTTGGGAGAATTTTCTTTTAGAATGCCAAGAGAAAACCTTTTTGGATTCTTGGAATTGGGGCGAGTTTCAGAAAAAAGAAGGAGAGAAGATTTGGCGGCTTGGCATATATGAAAGCGAAGAACTTGTTGCCTTAGTTTTGGCTATTAAGATTAAAGCAAGAAGAGGAACTTTTTTGTTTGTCCCTCACGGGCCCAACATCAAAGAACAAAGAATAAAGAACCCAGCCTCGACTCGCCGTCAAGGCGAGGCGGGCAAAGAACAAATTTTAGGGATGTTATTGGATAAGCTTAAAAAACTTGCCAAAGAGGAAAAAGCGAGCTTTATTAGGATTGCGCCGATTTGGGAAAGAAATGAAGAAAATATTAAAATTTTCAAAGATTTTAAATTTAGAAAAGCCCCAATCCATATGCATCCTGAAGTAACCTGGGAGATGGATATTGCTCCCGCTGAAGAAGAACTTTTAATGGGAATGCGCAAAACCACTCGGTATTTAATAAGGCGGGCTCAGAAAAACAATGATATTGAAATTATTCAAGGCCAAAATATTGAGGAATTAAAAAAGTTTGATGAGATTTATTGTGCGACAGCGAGACGGCATCGCTTTGTTCCTTTTTCTCTGGATTATTTGCAAAATCAGTTTTCCTCTTTTTTAGAAGACAATCAGATCTCAATATTTTTGGGAAAATATAAAGACGAAGTTGTTTGCGCGGCTGTAGTTGTTTTCTGGCAAAATATTGGATTTTATCACCATGGAGCTTCTTTATCAAAATATAATAGGGTTCCGGTTTCTTATCTTTTGCAGTGGGAAGCAATAAAAGAGGCCAAAAGAAGAGGGTGTGAAATGTATAATTTTTGGGGAATAGCTCCGATTAATTCAAGAAAACATCCCTGGGCGGGTTTAACCTTGTTTAAAATGGGTTTTGGCGGCTACAGAAAGGAATATGTTAAAACCCAGGATTTCCCAATTTCATCTATGTATTTGCTGACCAATATTTTTGAAAAAATTAGAAAAGCAAAAAGAGGCCTATGAAAGAAATAATAATGTTGCCCTCGGGCCAACTAACCTTTAGATGTTCGTAAATTTGTAAAAAGCAACCCTCCGTTCCAAACCGTACGGTTTGGAACTCCGGGAGTCCTGTTCTTTCTTACGAAAGAACAGTCCAGCGTAATTCGTAGGGAATAATGAAAAGATACAGGTACAAGCATAAAAAATACAGCTATAGAAAAATACACAGGGCAAAGAGGAAAAAGTCAATATTTAAAAATAGATTTTTCTGGCTGGGCTTATTATTTTTAATTATATTAGGAGCTGCTTTTTATTTTGTTGTTTTTTCCTCTGTTTTTAAAATAAAAGAAATACAAATCTCAGGCGATATAAAAATTTCCGTTGAAGAAATCAGAAACATTATTTTAGAGCAGATTGATAAGAATTATTTTAAAAAAAGTATTTTTTTAGTTAGTTTAAAAGAAATCAGTGGGACGCTTTTAGAAAGATTTCCTCAGGTTGCCAGAATAACGATAGATAGAAGTTTTCCTAATGTTTTAGCCGTTGTAGTTGAAGAAAGAAAACCAATAGCCATCTTTTTGCAAGCTGAAGATTATTATTTTATTGACAACCAAGGGATAATTTTTGAAAAAATTTCTGAAATACCGCCCCAAATGTTAAAAATTAAGAATTCAATTTGGATTTCAGATCTTGGATTGGGGAAGGGGATATTCAGCAAAGAGCGGATGGAGCAAATTCTAAAAATAGAGGCAAAATTAAATGATTTAGAAATTTCGCCCAGGGAGGTTTCAGTAATATCTGATAAAAGATTAAATGTTGAAACTTTAGAGAATTGGAAAATCTTTTTTAATCCAAAAGAAGACCTTGACTGGCAGTTGACAGAACTTGACTTGCTTATAAAAAAAAGAATTCTTCCTGATAAACGGAAGAATTTGGAATATATTGACCTTCGCTTCGAAAAAATCTATATTTACCCCGAAACTTATTAAAGGGTTTTCCCGAAACCTATTAATAGTAGATTAACCCAGTTAAATAGGCCTCTGGCCTAAAATCCTGGGGTTAATCTATATAATAAATAAATATTGAGTTGCCAATTCGAGTTATTGGCTCATAATCGTTAAGCCAGCGATAGTAACCGGTTGGTTGATCAAAACCAGGGACAGGATTTCCTTTACCTCCCTGAAGTAACGTTAGCGATATCGCCAGATAACTTCCTCGGGGAAGTTCTTTTTTACTACGATCGCCCCACCAGGGAATAAATTTTTCTTTTAGATAATATTCAGCATTGCCTCCGCCAAAATAATCAACATAAATTTTCTCAATCTCATTTTCATCCACCCATTTTTTCAGTCTTTTCAAATCCTGACCCCAATCATAGTTTGAATCCACTACATATTTGTATCCATTTTTAGGACCTTTGGCAATTTCATTAAAATAGGTTAAATGGTGAGGCCAAACCAAAAGAGAAGAAATTATGTAAAAGCCCAGAAGCACTGAGACAAGAAAAATTCCCATTTTTTTCCATTTTGCTATTCCCAAACCAACTAAAATATATGTGAAAGGGAAAACAGGCAAAATATGCCTTACTCCAATATTAAGAGCTCCGATTATAGAAGTGAACCAATAAATTGCCAAAAATACGATCATTGAAAATTCGGGAAAATGATTTTTTATCCATTCTTTCATTCGATGAAAGGTATTTTGCCAAAAAGGCCTTTTAATCATTATTAGCCAAGCTGTATACAAAAGAACAATTAAAGTTAAAATATGGAAAGCTAAAGGAATTTTTAAAAGGTAGACAACGGGAAAATAATACCACCAGCCCATATTTGAAATTTCATTAAGAAAATACACAGTATTGCCTCCAGATACTCTTTGGCTAGCCATTAGAAGCCCTAAAAAATAATGAGCATAAGGTCTTAATCCAGGTTTATCAGCCATCCAGATGCAAATACTTTCTAGAGTATTTATTCCGTCTGAAGATAAAATAAATTCGGAATCTTGCAATTGGCGTTCAGCTGGATAATTTAAAAGATGAAATTGATAGATTGGCCAAATAAGAACTACTCCGATTATTCCTACAATTAGAGCCAGACCTATATATTTCAAAATTCCACAAATGCATTTTTTAAAACCTCTTTCTTGAAATTTTAACCAGGCATAAACAACAGTAATTACAGCAAAGAAAGGAACAAGCAGAACTAAAGAAAATTTTAAAAGTATTGACACTCCAAATATCAGGCCTGCTAAGATTATATTCTTTTTTGTCGGGCTTTTTAGAAATTTTATCCAAAAATAAGAAGCCATAACCACTCCCAAAGCTGCAGCTACATCAGTGGTTACCAATCTTCCATGGGCTAAAAAAGTAGGGGAGAAGGAAAATAGGGTTAGGACCAAAAGGGCAATCTTATTTCCGGCTAATTCTTTTGTCCAGCGGAATATAAACCATCCCAAAAATATTAAAAGCAGAATCATTGGGATTCTGGCCCAAAACAAAATTTGATCAGGATTATTCCCCGAACCATACAAAAATTGAGAACCAAAGTTCCACTGTTCATTAACTCCTTGAGTCCAAGAAGAATGGTCTTTTGGGAAATTTAGGTCTAAAAATAGAAGGGGAACAGCAGCTAGGTCTTTTATCAATGGCGGATGCTCCGGATTAATCCGAAAATCTTTCTGTGTTAAATAAGAATAGCCAGCCGGGATATGAGACATTTCATCCATTGTGGCTGAATCATTCTTCATACCGAAAAAGCAAACCAAGAATACCATAATAAGCAGAAGGCCAGCGATTAAATTTGTGAAACGGTTAGACATGATTTTGAAATTGAAAATTATAATTCTCTTGTTAGTATTTTAGCATCCCTTATGTTAAACTACAATTACAAGTTGAACAATAAACATTAGTAATTAAAATAAAATAATGAATAATCAAAGTCAAAAAATTTACCCCGTTAAAGATTTAAAACCATTAGGGGAACAAAAAGTAGAAAAGATTTCTAACGGGACTCACTTATCAGTGATTATCCCAGCCTATAATGAAGAGAAAAGATTGCCAAAGACCCTGCGGGAAATTAATAATTATTTGAAAAAACAGTCTTATTTGTCGGAAATTATCGTTGTTAATGACGGTTCAACCGATAGAACTTCAGTAGTGGTCAAAGAATTACAGAAAATAATTCCAAATTTAAAATTGATAAATATCGAAAATTCGGGTAAAGGCTACGCAGTCAAAAAAGGAATACTTGAAGCTAAAGGAGAATATCGAATTTTTACTGATGCTGATAATGCAACCTCAATTGATCAGATTGAGAAAATGTGGCCAGAGTTTGCGAAGGGATATGATATTGTTATTGGTTCGCGAGATGTTAAAGGAGCGGTTCTGGCCGTACCTCAACCCTGGATAAGAAAGGTAATTTTAGGAGAAAGTTTTAAGCTGATTAGAAAAATAATTATTGGTCTTTGGAAAATTGAAGATACTCAGTGCGGTTTTAAGAGTTTTAGAGAAAAAGCGGCTCAAGATGTTTTTTCCAGAGTCACTATTCGCTGCTTTGGATTTGATCCTGAAGTTTTAGTTATAGCAAAAAAACTGGGCTATAAAATTAAAGAAATTCCCATAACTTGGATAAATGATCCAGGAAGCAAGGTAAAATTTAAAAATATGATTAAAATGTTTTTTGAGATATTGAAAATCAGATGGAATCTGATTTTGGGAAAGTATAAGAAAAGAGGAAAGAAAACAGAGCCAGCTGCCTGGAGAAAAACTGATTTGATTTCTGCTTTAATTATTGGCGAGATGGTTGCCTGGTTGACTTTTACAATTTTAAAAACCTTAGAATTTGATACTGTTATTTACCAAACAATGATTGACTTTTTGGGCTGGAAGATTCATCTGGGTTTATTTTTAGCAGTTATTATCCCAGTTGTAGCTGCAATTTGTCTTTATATCACCAATGTTTTAGGAAAAAAGGTTCCAGTTATTTTTGAAGCTGGAAAATTTGTAACCGTAGGAATTTCCAATACTTTGATTGATTGGGGAGTGCTCAATTTACAAATTCTTTTAACCGGAATTACTGCCGGTCTTTTTTATCCAATTTTTAAAGGAGCTTCTTTCTTAATAGCCCTAATTAACAGTTTCCTTTGGAATAAATTTTGGACCTTTAAAAAAAGAAAGGTTGAAAAAACTGGAACAGAGTTTTTACAATTTTTAATAATAAGCGCAGTTGGACTGGGAATAAACGTGGGAATTGCTTCCTTGTTGGTAAATTTAATTGGTCCTCAAGCTGGAATTTCTCCCAAGGTTTGGGCAACTGTTGGAGCGTTAATTGCTACTATATTTTCTATGGTTTGGAACTTTCTGGGTTATAAGTTTATTGTTTTTAAAAAATAAAATAAATAAAAAAAGCAAAAACTAATTCAAAAATTTTTGAAATAACGGCTATAATCAATGTCCCGCCCAGAATTAATAGTAGTATTTTTGCAACGCTGAATTTCTTTTTCATTAGGTTATTTTACCCCGTAGTAGAAATTTGACAAGGTTTTTTAGAAAACCATATTGTGTAGCAAGTCAAATTTTCACTACGGGGTTTAACATATTCTCATTCAACAAAAAACCCGCTTAGCGGATTTTTTGTATGCCCGATTAAAACCTACGGGATAATACTTGAAATTATGCAAAACATCTGCTATAATTTTGGTATGTTTCAGAACAAAGAAAAAAAAGAATTAAATACAGAAGAGCCTAAAAAATCCGCCCCAGAGGGGCCTGCTTCGCCTCAAAATCAAGGTTCACTCAATGAAATTGAGCGGCAATTAGAGGAATGTCAGAAATTAAGAGATGAATATTTAATCGGTTGGAAAAGAGAAAGAGCAAGTTTTTTAAATTATAAAAAAGAGGAAATAGAAAGAATAAGCAGAATAACGAAACTTGCCAATGAAGGATTGATATTAAAATTTTTACATATTTTAGACAATATCTACATCGCCGAAGAAAAACTTTCTCTGGACCTTAAAAAGAATCAATGGGTGAGGGGCATTTTGAGAATAAAAACTCAGATTTTAGATTTTTTAAAGAAAGAAGGGGTGGAAGAAATGAAAGTATTAGGGAAGAAGTTTGATCCAAATTTTCAAGAGATAGTGGGAGAAACGAAAAAACCAGACTTTGAACCAGGTATTGTTGTTGAGGAAATTAAAAAAGGTTATCTTTTAAACGGCAAGGTTATTAGAGCCGCCAAGATTAAAATTAGTAATTAAAATTCAACCGGTTAAATAAAATCTTTGATTTTAATTTGCTTTGCAAATTATTTAACCGGGCAAAACTTATGTCAAAAATATTAGGTATTGATTTAGGTACAACTTTTTCAGCTACAGCCCTAATGGAATCGGGCGAACCAAAGATTATTGAGAACAAAGAGGGAACAAGAACAACTCCTTCAGTTGTTGCTTTGACTAAAAATGAAGAAAGATTAGTTGGGGTCGTGGCCAAACGTCAACAGATTACCAACCCAAAAAACACTATTTTTTCTATAAAGCGGCTAATAGGCAGGCGTTTTAGCGATGCTGAAACTCAAAAAGACAAGAAACTTTTACCATATGAAATCAAGGAAGCTAGTGACGGAGGAGTGGAAGTGAAAATGGGAGATAAGTGGTATAAAATACCTGAGATTTTAGCAATGATTTTGCAGAAACTAAAACAAGACGTAGAAGAAAAGATAGGCGAGAAAATCACGGATGCTGTTATTGCGTGTCCGGCTTACTTTGACGATTCCCAGAGAAAAGCTACAAAAGTAGCCGGAGAAATTGCCGGTTTTAATGTAAAAAGGGTTATTAATGAACCAACCGCTGCTGCTTTAGCTTACGGTTTGACTAAAAAAGAAAATCAGCAAATTCTGGTTTATGATTTTGGCGGCGGGACTTTTGATGTCTCAATCCTGGATATCCGTAAGGACCCGGATACAGTTAAAGTAATCGGCGTAGGCGGGGATACTCATCTTGGAGGAGATGATTTTGACCAGAAAATAATGGAGTGGGTAATTACTGAATTTAAAAAAGACCAAGGGATTGATTTGTCAAAAGACGAATTAGCCCTTCAGAGAATCAAAGAGGTGGCCGAGAAGGCAAAGATTGAGCTATCTACAACTCTGGAAACAGAGATTAACATTCCTTTTATTACTTCGGATTCTTCTGGTCCAAAGCATCTTTATCTAAAGCTTACCAGGGCTCAGCTTGAAAACTTAGTGAAAGATTACGTGATAAAATCAGTTGATTTAGTAAAGGAAACTTTGAAAGGAGCCAAACTTGAACCGAAAGATATTGAGGAGATAGTTTTAGTTGGCGGCCAGACCAGAATGCCGGCTGTTCAAAAGGTTATCAAGGATCTTTTTAACAAAGAACCAAACAAATCAATTAATCCCGATGAAGTGGTAGCAATGGGCGCTGCTATCCAAGGAGCAATTATGGGAGGAGAAACTAAAGAAGTGCTTTTGTTAGAGGCCTCCCCGCTTTCTTTGGGGATTGAAACCTTTGGAAGAATAAATACGATTTTAATTCCCAAAAACACCACTTATCCTACCGATAAAACCCAGATTTTTTCAACTGCTGCTGATAGTCAGACCTCAGTAGAAGTTCATGTTTTACAAGGAGAAAGGTCAATGGCAAAAGATAATAAATCTTTAGGGAGATTTATTTTAGATGGTATTCCTCCATCTCCAAGAGGAATGCCTCAGATTGAGGTAACATTTGATATTGATGCTAATGGGATTCTAAATGTTTCAGCTAAAGACAGGGCAACTGGAAAGAATCAATCAATTAGAATTGAGGGGTTAGTTGGGATATCAAAAGAAGAAATTGAAAAAATGAAAAAGGAAGCCGAAACCCATGCCGAAGAAGATAAGAAAAAGAAAGAATTAATTGAAGCTCAGAATCTTGCTGATAATTTAATTTATACTTGCGAGAAAACACTTAGAGAAGCAGGAGATAAGATAGATAAAGGTCTAAAAAAAGAGATTGAAGAGAAAATAAAAGAATTGAGAAAAGCAAAAGATGGTGTTAATATAGAGGAAATAAAAAGCAAAACTTCAGAGCTTTCCGAGATAATCCAGAAAGCAGGAGCCGAACTTTACAAAAAAACGCAGGTAGAGAAAGAAGATAAAAAAGAAGATAAAAAAGAGAGTTCGCCAGACGGCGGAACTGAGGAAGGAGAATACAAGGAGAAAAAATAATATGAAGAATTATTACGAAATTTTAGGCGTTTCTCGTGACGCCTCAACAAAGGAAATTGAAAAGGCCTTTTATAAATTAGCCCATAAATACCATCCCGATAAAGGAGGAGATGAAAAAAAGTTTAAAGAGATAAACGAGGCCTATCAGATTCTTTCAGATAAAGAAAAAAAAGCCCAATATGATAGATTTGGAAAAGTATTTGATGGTAGCGGACCAGTCCCGGGCCGGGACTTTACTTGGGCTTGGGGAAACTCCTCTAGCGGGAGACCTGATCTGAATTTTGATTTTGGGGATTTGAGCGAGATGTTTGAAGATTTTTTTGGTTTTGGGGGGCGTCAAGCAGAAAAAAAAGATTTTAAAAAAGGAAGAAATATTAAAATTGATTTAGAAATTCCTTTAGAAGAAACCTTAAAAAGCCAGACCAAAAAGATTACATTGTATAAGACAATTTCTTGTTCACGCTGTCAGGGCAGGGGAGCTGAGCCAGGCACTTCTCTTAATCAATGTTCTCCTTGTGGAGGAACAGGCCAGGTTCAACAAATAAAAAGAACTTTTCTTGGCTCATTTACCCGTTGGAGTATTTGTCCTGAGTGCGACGGTGAAGGACAAAGACCAGAAAAACTCTGCAATGTTTGCAGAGGAAAAGGAAGTGTTAAGGGGCAGGAAGATATTAAAATTTTCATCCCGGCTGGAATTGATTCAAGTCAAATAATTAAGGTTAAAGAAAAAGGAGAGGCCGGAAAGAAAGGAGGAAAACCAGGAGATTTATATGCCAGAATCTTAATAAAAGAACACCCGGTTTTTAAAAGAAGAGGAGATGATTTATTTGTCTCTTTGCCAATTTCTTTTTCTCAGGCAGTTTTAGGAGATGAAATTGAAGTAGAAATCTTAGGGGGAGCCAAGATTTTATTAAAAACCTCTTCAGGCTTAGAGTCAGGGAAGATTATAAGGATTTCCGGAAAGGGAATTCCTCATTTTTCAGGATACGGAAGAGGAAACCTTTATGTTGAATTCAGAGTAAAGACTCCCAAACAATTGACAAAAGAGCAAAAAGAGTTATTAAAGAAACTGAAAGAACAAGGACTATAAATAAAAATTAAACTTGCCCCCATAGCTCAATTAGGTAGAGCAGTTCCCTTTTAAGGAAAAGGTTCTCCGTTCGATTCGGAGTGGGGGCACAAAAATTTTGTTCTTTAAAATTTGAAACTTACAAAAGGAGAGAAAAATGAAAAAGATGATTGATAAGATAATGGATAAGATAGCGCTTTTAGCTGTAATATATACGTTCGGAGTTTTAATAGGATGTCTTTTCTATTTGCTTAAGGGCTTTAGAAGAATTCGTATTTCGCACTGGGAACGTTTTCCTCGCAAGCAGGGCAACTTGCTTGTAGTTTCTAATCACCCTTCTTTGGTTGAAGCGGTTTTATTGCCGGCTTTATTTTTCAGGGAGTATTTTTTCCATCCATTTAAACTTACTCCTTGGAGTATTCCTGATAAGACAAATTATTACGACCGTTGGTATTGGTATTGGTCAAGACCCAGAACAATTCCGGTTGACAGAGAGAATAAAAGAGAAGAGTTAAAGGCCTTTTTCAAAATGAAAAAGATTCTTATTTCCGGAGGGAGAATCATTTTTTTTCCTGAAGGAGGAAGAACTTTTAAAGGAGAGGAATTTTTTTACAGCGGAGAAGGCAAAAGAATTAGAACATTAAAAGAGGGAGCTGGATTGTTAGTGGCGAAAACTGGAGCTGTAGTTTTGCCAATTTGGGTTGAAGGAACAGATAAAGTATTGCCAAACTCACCAGACAAACTATATTACTGTTTTCCAAAACTTTGGAAAAAAATAACTATCAAAATCGGCGAACCCTTAAACTTTGAAAAAACAAACCAAGAAGAAATTACTCAAAAACTTGTAACTGCTCTTTTGAAGTTAGCCAACGAACCCTGCGCCTTTTAATTATACAAGAAATCTGTATAATAAAACCGCAGGGTATTTTTTTGGGCCCATGGCGCAGTTGGTAGCGCGCCTCTATGGCATAGAGGAGGTCGCGAGTTCGAATCTCGCTGGGTCCACCGCGTCAAACGCGGTTAGCGTTTGCAAGGTGTCACGTTTGACGTGACCATTTTTTCGAATCTCGCTGGGTCCACCGCGTCAAACGCGGTTAGCGTTTGCAAGGTGTCACGTTTGACGTGACCATTTTTATGTATTATGTATATATTCTCCACAGCCAAAAAGACAGAGGATTATATATCGGATTGACTGAAAATTTGCAAAGACGAATTACTGAACATAAACGAGGTTCCGTTACATCAACACGGAATCGTTTACCAATTAAGCTTGTTCATTACGAATCATTTTTAATAAAGCAAGACGCTGAAGCAAGGGAAAAATATCTCAAAAGTGGTTATGGCAGACGACAACTTAAAGATTCACTAAAGAATCTTTTTAAGCAATTAAACATTAGTTAATTTCAATCGCCAAGATGGCGATTTTTTGTTATAGTGAAATATATGAGAAAAGAAATTCTTAAATTGACGAAATTATCAGAAAAAGACTTTGAGAATATAGAAAAACTATATTCTGTTAAAATATCTTCTTATCTTCTAGAACAAATTAAAAAGAGTAGATTTATTGCTAATCAGTTTTTGCCTTCAACAGAAGAATTAAAAAAAGATATACAGATTACTGAGCCGTTTAAAGGTTTATTAAAAACAGATATTAAAGGATTTGAAAGATTGTATGAAGATAGAGTTGTCTTTAAATTAACAAGTGCTTGTCCTTCTTATTGTAGATTTTGTTATAGAAGAGGTTATGTTTTTACTAAAGA
>SDBV01005221.1_pt1 | contig 18393 bp, 14 predicted proteins | sample 2277081 | NCBI WGS metagenome assembly SDBV01 (sample SAMN10402039, study PRJNA504765) | marine sediment metagenome | isolation source: marine sediment core GS10_PC15, 223 cmbsf | place: Arctic Ocean: Southern Knipovich Ridge | collected 2010 | reverse complement strand
TGCGGTGTCTGCTTTGGGCTCATCAAATATAATTCTTCCATTGATATAGTCCACATGATGAGCGTATATTCCCACAGCCGTAGCCGTAGGATAAAAAACACTATCAATATAAACACCAGAAACACGGAACGGATCGACAGCACCACTGACCCCAATGGATGCGCCGCTTTCCCAAACGAACTCTCTACCCGCACCCTCCCAAACACGACCAGCTTCGTATCTTTTATCCGTAGTAAGATGTAACTGAGATTCATCTTCATCGTAAAAACTAGTATCGTCAAGTTCGTAAATCCCATACGCACCATTATTGAGTAGGTTCCAGTCTAAAAAGAACTTAAGATTATAAAGCAATTGGTCTGTTAATGTGTAACCACCATAACCAGCATCTTCTATCCCTTTGAAGTTTAATGCACACATATTTTCACCTCTATTTTAGCACCCTTTTCTCTATTACATTTTGGACATAATAATGATAAATTATTGATGTCAAAAAGTTCCAATATTTCTGCATTTGTTTTTGCTATTGCTAACGGAATAATGTGATCTATGTTGGTTCCCGTTATATCGTATGATATAAGACAAGTAGGACATTTATTATTTTGACAAACCCTAATATTTTCCAAGTGATCACATAGCTGCTGTGGGGAATACGGTAAATGTCTGAAACATCCTTTACTTTTGTATACATTTTTATTTTTGAAACAATGACTCAGTAAGCGACGTAGTCTGCCTTTATATCGACCAATAGGTGTCGAGCTATATCTTTTACTTTTTTCTCTATCATATTTTCTCATTGAATCAGTTCTTATTTTTTTTGAATTTAATATTTTCATACATTTTACACAACCTGAAATTTTACCACACGAAGTATAGTGGGATGTCAGATTGTGTATCTTGCACGAAGATATTACTTTACTGTCCACCAATTGTTCTACAACACGTTTCTGGGGCAGCCCATAAGAAGTTATGCGAGTGAATAAACCCATTCTATTAGCTTTTTTGCTTATACTACTAGGGTTTCTTTTGATAAACTTAGAACAATATACGACTCCATAATTCGGATAATACTGACTTAGTATGTCTACTTCGTACTTAGCCCATCTTTTCATTTTATTTCCTCAATTCAAATTATATTTATTTTACTGGACCAGTTGGATCGTCCACCAATAAAATTTCAAAATCCGCAGACGCTTCTGTGTTTGCTCCACCACCTCTGGCTTCAACCCATATATCAGTAAGAGCCGGTAATTCTAAACTTGGAGCAACTGATGTGTGACCAACTTGTCCTAATACGCCATTGTAAGAAAACCTAAGCTTTTTAGGAGAAAAAGGTGCTATGGCATCTGTAATATTGTCCCTCGTGAACAAACGAAAATCTGCTGCCTTATTAGAGTTTACTGTGAGTCTCACTGCCACTAAATATCCTTTTTTACCCGATGGGATAGTATACGCTCCGTGTTCTGATTGCCCTTCGTCTGCCGAAATAAAGAGCATGTCTTCTGCGTTTTCAATGATAATATCTCCAATGTTAGCCTCACTGTATGTTCCGCATTTGGACACAAAAGCCCTATATACCCTCCAAAAGATATTCGTAGTTGATAAACTCTGATTAACCCCCGATGTGATAATGTCCTCAGATACTTCTACTAAGTCTTCATTAATGCCAACGATAGTAATTTCATGTGCGCCAAGACCACCTTCTATGTCCGCAGCATTTCCACCAGCCTTAACACGAACAGTACTGCCAGACACTGGAAAAGCTCCGGATGGATGAGACGAAGAAATTAAGCCCCAAACACCATTGATAATATCTTCGTTGTGGCCGAATTTGGCCACCACCGAATGTTCCGCTATATTGCCTTTTGCTACTTCAACAAAAAAATCCCTATAATCCATTAGTATGCACCTCTTATTTAACTTTATCCATCAAGATAATTGCGGCCCTTTTTGCTATATCCGGTTGGCCCAAAGCGAATTCAATAAAGTTTTGCCCGAATTGTCCAGAAATAATTCCCGGTAAAACATATCCACCGCCGCCACCCAATGACTCCAGCGACACCATAATGGCTCTACCACTACGAGAAACCTTTTGTATTCTTGCGTCAAATCTTTCATCTTCTCCATGGAATACTATATCATACGCAGCTTGTCCAATATCTATGTTCGGGTCTATCAATAACCACCTAACCACTGGAATAGTTATATTTGACGGTTGAGAACGATACTGAGCGCCTGGCAAGCTTAGGTATTTAACCCAATCCTTTTCCACTGCTTGAATCCTTATTGAAACTACACCTTTCTTGCTGATACTAGATAAACGAATTGAACTACGTATTAAATCTCCCATACCATTGACCAAAGCGTTAGCGGTACCATCGTCCAAACCAAAATGCGCTGGTAAATCTTCTGAACCCTGACCCCTTAAGGATTGCGCTACCAAAGTGTTTTCAAAAGCTTTAACAAGCATAATACCAATTTGTTGACCAATTGCAGATGCTTGTGAAAAAACCCTTCTTGTCCAAGCTACGGACCCTGCTCTCCTAACACCTTTTGTCAATTGGTCTAGCAACTTACTCGTAGGTTGTATATTGAAAATTAAACCTGGCATTATAACAACTCCCAAAAACTGATACAATACCTATCTTCTCTAAGACCCACTGGGATTGGCCCTTTGATCAATTTTACCCTTAATTTTAGATCATCTACAATATCATAATTGACTATAGCCGTGTTTGCTTTGCTCAATGAGTCTGCCGCAGTTATAAACGTTTTAAGACGTACTACCCCTTGCTTCTGATTAAGAGAAATGCCAAAAGCTCTCGCATCCTTTGGATTCCATTTGATAAGACACTTGATACATTCATTAACATCAGTTCGTAATAATCCACGACCCTTACAATATGGACATTTACGACCTCTTGCAAATTGTCTGGGTCCGCCTACCCTATATATCCCTGTCGATCTTTTTCTATCTGTATCATAAAGACAATTAGGACAAGGTGTCTCTATTGGATTAAATTCAAGCCACACGTTTTTGCCAAGTTGATTTATCAGGGCATCTATCCTAGATTGGTAAATACCTATAAGTTCATCACTTATCTGTATAGACGCTGTGACATCTAATATTGGACAAGTAACAGCATCTTTCTGGACTAAACCATTTATGAATAAATTATTTGTTCCTGATTCTATTGGCATTTATAGCAACTCCCAAAAACTAATGCAATACCTGTCTTCCTTCAAACCTATCGGATACGGACCTCTTATTCGTTTTACTCTCAATTTGATCCGATCAAGGATATCCCCGTTGACAATAGCCGTCTTAGCTCTCGCGATATCATCAACATCTGTCAGGAATGTTTTCAACATAAGGGAGCCATTCTTCTGAGAGACAGCGATATCAAAATCTTCTTCCTCTTCCTCATTATTATCCCATTGAATCAAGGCTTTAATACATTTAGTAACGGCGGTTTCCAACAACCCCTTACCCTTACAATATGGACACTTTCTGCCCCTACCAAAAGGCCTTGGTCCACTTGTTTTATACACACCAGTCGATCTTTTCCTCGCTGTATCATAGAGACAGTTGGGACAGGGCGTCAAAATTGGATCAAATTCCAGAATTATATTCTTGCCAATTTGATTAATAAGAGAATCTATACTAGATTGATAAACACCGATTAATGTATCCGTAATCTGTATCGAATCGGATGCACTAGGAATTGGACAAACAACAGGGGGTCTAGGCTCGAAACCATTAATAAACAGAGTTATGGAATCATTTATCGGGATTATCCCTGAACCAGATATAAACATATCCCCGGATAATGAGACGAAACCATTACCTAGGATGAAAAGGTTGCCCGACGCAAAAGAGGGATTAGAGCCATGAATAAACAAATCCCCTGATGTTGCTGATACGTCATGCACCCCAATAAATAGATCACCAGACGTAGAGAGACTTTCCGATCCAAGAATGAACAGGTCTCCTGATGTTTGATCGATATCTAGACCATGTATAAACAACGTTGGCGGTACGATCCCACTAGCTTCGTCTAGCCCATCTATAAACAGACTTATTTGTCCAGATTGGATTGCAAATCCTTGTATGTATAGATCAATGTTGCTGTTATTAGTGTCGAAGGCTGTGGTGAATAAATCATGAGAACCCGATGTAGTTTTGTGACCATGGATGAATAAATCCCCAGATGTGCTTATGGAATCTATTGCTCCAATACCTCCGATGAAAAGGTCCCCAGATGCGGACGTACTGTCAAATCCATGTATGAATAAATCGCCAGACGTCGAAGAAACCTCGTGACCATTTATAAACAAATCACCAGAAGTGTCTACAGTTTCGTGTCCATGGATGAACAATGTTGGTGGAGATACTCCACTGACGGAATCAAGGCCCCCTATGAACAAGTCTCCCGATGCAGAGAAATCCTCATGTCCATGAACAAAAAGGTTTCCGGATGTCGTTGCGACATCTTTTCCATAAATGAATATGTCTCCAGAAGTAGACACCTCAATATGTCCTTGAAGAAATATATCATGAGAAGTAGTATGGGGGGGGAGATGTCCAATCTTAACTGTCCCATGACCAGAATCTGTGTTGTCTCTATATGCTACCACAAAATGCAGCGGGTCGAGAGATGCTACTGCATTGTGGGTGGAGCTACCAGTGCTAAGAAATTCTGTTTCTTTTCCGAGAGCTATGTCTGTCCCTGAGATAGTCCCAACTTTAGCTGTGCCGTGATCCGAATCATTACCATCTTCATATATTACTACGAAAATAGACGAATCAAAAGTCGCAACATCAATATTGTTAACAAAATTACCGCCATCACTAAACGTTTTCTCTGTGCCGAAAACGATGTCCGTTCCGTCAATCTGCCCTATTCTTAGATGACCATCAAGTAATCCAGGCGCATTTTCTCTGTATCCTATGACAAAGGTAGAATTATCAAAAGATGCAACAGAGATGTGCGAGGCAGTACTAGCAAATTCTATATCTGTTCCAAAAGTTATGGTTGTTCCTGAAATTGTTCCAATTCTTGAAAGGCCACGGAAGGAATCGGTTACATTTTGATAAGCGACAACAAATCCGGATTCACTAAAAGAAGCTACAGAATTATAAATAGAAGACCCCGAACTAAGAAACTCTTCCTCTGGCCCAAATGTGATTGTTATGCCGGAAACTACCCCTATCCTAGCTGTTCCATGTCCAGAGTCTGCATCGTCTCGATATAATACAACAAAACCAGATGAACTCAAAGTCGCAACAGAATTGGAAGAAGAGGGACCACTGGCGTATTCTGTTTCTTCTCCGAAAATGATGCTGGTACCAGAAATGGTTCCTATTTTTGCCTTGCCATGTGTTGAATCAGCAATATCAGCATATGCTACAACAAAAGTGTTTGCATTTAGAAATGTAACAGCAGTTTGGCCGATAGCTCCTGAGTTAGCAAATTCTGATTCTGAACCAAACAAAATATCCGCCCCATCAACAGTCCCGATTTTAGCAGTTCCGTGGTCTGAATCGCTATTGTCTCGATAGGCTACAACAAAAGTGGATGGATCAAAAGATGCAACAGAATGCCGTGAAGAACCGCCTGAGCTAGCAAATTCCGATTCTGGACCGAATAGTATATCTCCCGAAGCAGGAATGTTTTTATGGCCATGAATAAATAAATCTCCCGATGTTGTTGTCACATCGTGGCCATGAATAAATAAGTCACCTGATGCACTTATCCCTGACGGTGCAGATATGAATAGATCACAACTGTTACTTATTTGCTCGTTACAATTACCAATTCTTATAACAGTAGTAGTATCTGTTGGATCATCATAGGCAAAAACAAATGAATTATCAGAAAGACGTTCTATTCTACTCGTGCCACTGGAGCCTGTTTCAAGATATTCGTGCTTTTCCCCGAACACCATCTGATCATCATTATAAATTACTCCAAGTTGTAATTTACCATGGTCAGAATCGTCACCGTCTCCATATTGAAATATTACGCCAGATTCATTCAGTGCAGCTAAGTCATGAATACCCAAACCTTCAGTGTAGGTAAATAAATCACCCAAAACCACATCAGTTCCATCAAAGGTTCCCGTTCTTGTTTTGCCATCTCCCAAGTCCAAAAAATTAACCACAAACCCAGACGAACTTGTTTTGGTTAATCTCGCAACTGTAGGCGTAGTGCCTCCTATGGATATTGCGTCACCGAACGTCACGGTTGTTCCACTAACGACACCAGCCCTTATCACAGACTCCTGAATCGTTAAAGCATCTCTATAAGTAATAATAACACTAGATGCGTTTAAGGAAATCATGTCTAGATCGACAAGAAAACCACTTGGAGCCAAATTCTCTTCTCCAAAAGCAACATCAATTCCGTCAATAGTACCTACCCTGATACCACCAGCAAGAGTGCTTTTTCTGTAAAATACAACAAACCCAGAAGCGCTAAGAGACACAATTTCATTATTGGCAGAAATGCCTGATTCATACACAAATCCAGTTCCGAATGCGATATCGGTTCCATCTGTTGTTCCCAATTTTACAGTTCCATAATCAGAATTTGCACTATCTCCATACGCAACAACAAAACCAGACGAATCAAGGACGGAGACAGCAGGATTGATCGGCATATCACTGAGAAATTCCGTTTCATCACCATAGGTAATGAAAAAATTGTCAACAAATCCTATTTTGGCTGTCCCATGGCTTGAATCAGTTTCGTCCTGGTATACAGCAACAAATTTGTTTGGATCAAAAGGAGCTAGATTTATAGAACCAGCGATACCGGACACAATATTTGTTTTGGGGCCAAAGGAAACATTTTTGATAGGTGTAAAATCCACAACCAGATGAGGTATGTCGCTAGAGTTTTCTCCAGTATGGATCGTTATTTCTGAAGTGCTTAAAGCTTCGGAAGTTCTTTTCAATAAGATGATTAACTGATCATCTCTATTATTCATGCCATCCACAACTAGGTCTTCAAGACCGGTAATCTCGTGGAAACCAGTAGATGTTGGTAGCGTCCAAGGTACAGCATCTGTTCCCGTGAAATCACCACCGGCAGTAGTCCAATCAGAATCGATATTATATCTTTGCCACGAAGCAGTGCTCTCTACCCATTCTGGCCTAGTCATTCTGTTGACAGAAGCGGCAACGGATATCGCAGCGCCTACTGACACGTAGATGACTAGCTTGGCACTGTTGATTATGGCACCGGATGGGATGGCATCCAGGGGAAAGTTAAACATGCCTCTATTGACCCTGATACTCTTTCCCACAATAGTCCCTATAGGCATAGTTGTAGCAGAGCCATGAGTGGCAGTCGGATTGGCAGAACGTAATCTAGTGTCCGGTACTTCGTATCCACTTTGTGAGATAATAATTTCAGCCATTAACGTCCCCTATCGACTTTATCTCTGAAAAACAAACAATCACTACCACTTATCGCGAAGTCACGACAAATTTTTGGACGATATTCATAGTTCACACAAAGACCAGATTCAACATTGAGCCACATGCATGGCAAATTTTGAGAACCACGACTAGGCACATGGTTTTTCTCCATATTGGATATATACTCATACAATTCATCTCTTAGTGGCTTCGGTAATCCATCCAACTCTTTATAACTGGCAAATGGGGGTTCTCCACAGAATTGACAACAAGAAGAACAAGACTCACACATAGATACATTCGGGGCTCCAACAGAATGACTATCTATATATAGTTTGAGTTCTATCTTAACAGTGGTGGGATTAGAATCTAACGTAGTAATAATAGTATTTGGTTCGCCACCGACACTCTTATTCTTCGACTTAGACTTATTATCAACGATGTGGTGATCAGAATAAACACCATCGGTAAAAAGACTAAGAGTTCCACTTTCGCCAATCACATTAGCTCCTATCGAATATATAAATCTATATCTCTAGGATGGAACCATCTAGCACTTTCTTTGACATCTAAAAGGAATTGACCCTCAAAGAGTTCGGTTAAGTCCGAAGTCATTACATAAAAGAATTGTCTATTAGTACCGGCGAAGGTGGGTAGATTGGCTGTAGACCATCTCCAACTGTCCGTGTTCCCTATTCTATTGCATGTATTATCTGTCAAAGATACTACCGTATTAGCTCCATCTATAACGTCCCAAACTTGTATAGTTACAGTGGTAGGTGTTGTAGCAAACCTTCCTATAATCTGTGGAGAATAATCTCCAGCTATGACGAAACTATCAAAAACTCTAGCCATAGCCCCGGATGCCGCTATCCCAGAACCTTCAATAAACAAACCTATGTCGTCATTTAACGCTCCTACTCCGCTAACATACATATTGAAGTCGCCGCTAACTGGAATAGTTGATTCAATGAACAAATTAATATTGTCATTAACAGGAACTGGACCTGCTACGTATAGAGTACTGTTGTCGTTAATTGATGGTATAAAACCACTAATATACATATCGATGTTGCCGCTGACAGTCTGATATTGAGAAGTATATGCACTTAATGGTAAAGTAAATACTTCCCCTAAGTCGTATAAATTAGAAAGTTCTCCGCTTGTAAATTCTTCAAAATTCCCACCCCAGACAGCTACTTCGTCTAACCACTGAGTATCAGAACCATCGGTCATAAATATCTTCGGAGTATACCCAGAAGAATTAACCAAACCTTGGATACCAGTGTCTGGATTACCCTGATCAACCCAATCCGCACAATCCACAGATGTCTTCAAAGTCCATAGACCACCAGAAGAACTTAAGTCTGTCATTAGGAAGTGGTCAGAACTATCGTTGATACCACTTATGACGGTATCTATATCTGTTCCAGTCCAACTTACACCGACCAGACCGCTAGACAACAAAAGGTTCTGGAGAGTGAATCTGTATCCATTAAGTATTATGAAACCATTTGTTATGGAATCTCCCAAAGGCATCACGTTTACTTCAACTCTTCCTGTCAACTGTCTCACGTCTTTGATGCCACTTATAAGTGGTGGAAACCACACAGCGGCCATTTTGTCAAATCCGCTGGCAGTAGGATGAACATTATCTACTATGTCATCTGGATAAATCAACGCATTTTCCATATCGACAACAGTGATCTTGTTGCCTGCGATAGCAAAATCGTCACCCAATGTCTGTAGTAAATCATTTAATGCCGTGGTGTCTAAACCAAAAGAAGTTGTGACTCCTGACCAATTAGTGATCTGAGCCAAGATGATTCTAGTGTCTATCCCGCTAGCTACTCCCCAACCCCAAATGGTTTCGCAAATACCGGAAATATTATCCCTTATCCCAGATATATTTGCTGCAACAGCTATGTCGTTAGTACCAATATGTAGCAGAACTATATCTGCGTTGTTCGCGTTCAAAAATCCAGAAACATTGGTGAGGATAAAGTCACTATCTTCTCCGTCGTGCCCTTCGTGGTTTGAATCTAAACCTGTTTCAAATCCGTGAGATAAACTTCCAACAAAGTTGAACGTTGTGTCATCTCCCAGTAAAATTGCCGATGGCTGTATTCTTTGATGATAACCAAATTCCGTTATTATCTCTTCAGACCCGCTAGTGGGAAATGGGTCTTTAACCCACATGGCAGTGGCGATATGATCAAGCCCACTAACGGATGGATAACTAGCTCCAGAAATACTGAAATCAATTTCCTGGAGTGGAACACCTACGTGAAAGAATATATCTCTCAAAGAAGAACTTAGCGAGTCTCTGTATCCACCAACTACTGAAGAAGGAGACATAGCAGTGATCATACTGGCATTTACGTTATTCTCTACGCCTGGGGAGTTGGTGTTGATCCAACTGCGATCATCCGTTGCTGTCACGGTAATGCCATCTACTGTCAATATTCTGTATTTTAAAAAATTAATATCTTCTGGGGCGGTCTGTCCCTTTAACCTGTGTTCATATGAACACATAAATGTACCAGAAGATATTTCTGATATTTCCATATGTCTAGTAACCCAACTCGCATCGGTAGGACTGCTACCTTTCGATATATCTATCTCATCTCCGAATGTAATTGTAGTACCACTAACCTCACCTACCTTAGCATGTCCAGCATCGAGATTTCGATAAACAATCAGAATCCTATTGTCCCCTATATGCAATACTTTACCATTATTCTCGTGCGAGGACACATTTATGGTTCCTATGTTGGACGAGAACGAATGACCACTACCAAAAGTTATGGTGTCGGTAGCGAAATCGCAATTAACAACATATGCGTCTCCATCTTGAAATATAGCTACAGCACCACTGGTATTTATGGTGGCTATATCGTGACATGGTAATGATATTGGAGCTAATAATTGTGTTACACCACTAGAGAATCCACCCCCACTGATAGAAACTATCATAGACCTTTGATTGTTGCTACTTATAACTAAAGCGTGAGCACCATCGTCGAAAACATCCATGCCAATATTGTCGTAGTTATTTACAGTACCATCAAATTGTTCGGATTGTATGCTGGTTAATGTCAAACCACTTACTGAAAGTAATCTCATCTGTGTTTTTATGGTGGTATTACTTTTCCAGCTAGTTAGTAGCACTAAGCCACTTTCTCCACCACTATAGGCCACTCTATCAGCAGACGTGAACTCTGGCCTTGTTTGAGTAGTCAATTTTGTTCCCGTAGCGACGACACTGCCAATTACGTCAAACAATACAGTGTATTCTCCCATGTGTAGCAGACCGTTATTTTCGTCAAGTTTAACTATTGCCACTCTGTCTAGGGCAGAAAGATCGTTAAACGTTCCGTCAAGTAGATTACCAGAAGGATTAATAACAAACTCTGTTAATGAATTGAGAGGCGTAGCTCCACTAACGACCTTGGCGGGAACAAAATCAATATTCCCAGCCCAGTCTTGACTCTTTGTGTATTCCTGCAAAGAGTCTAATGGATGATAAAATATAGCATGACTTTGGTCAATCAGAGACATAAATTCCTCCAAATACCTTTGTTATCTCGTATTCCTGTTGTTAGCAGCAATTTGATCATAATACCATGAGATAGTATTGATTCCAATAATTCCTGCGGCCCTATGTGGACCCATAACAGCTTTGCCTGGGATAGACGCAGTTCCTCCTGATGCCTGCAAGGTCCATTTCAGTCGATCATACGATGCACATACTCCAAATTGAATAATATCATTATATCCTCTGAAACTTACACTAGTGTCAATCGCACTGTCTCCATCTCTAACCTTAATGCCTTGACCCAAAGCCTTTTTGAATTCACCCATAGTAATGATACATGCAGCTTTGAGCGGAACCAATGCTATGAAAACCCCGTCGTCGCTCGTCACGGGGTCGGGAGAAATAGTTAAAGCGTCAATGTCATATGTATAGTCGAAAGCGAACGTCACCTCGACGTCCACTATATATGCAGAGGCGATGATCGCACGTTGAATATATTCATCTGTGTATGTCTGTGGAAGATCAATATCTCCAACAAGGACTCTTGTCATCAAAACTAAATCAGTATCCCATGTAGCCATTCTGCCCCCTAACCTTCATATGACCAGCGACCTCGCTCTGGTACTGTAATGAAAAATTCACCGAATCGTTCTTCTGCAATGTCCGAAGTCATTCTGTAGTAATAGTGGTATTTTTTCTTTTCACCACGGAATGGTAGGTGCTCTGTGGACCATCCCCATGTGTTAGTACCAGCCATGTTATAGCAAACGATGCTATCCAGTATCACATTGGTGTTTTGTCCATTCACTATATCCCAAACACTTATGCTAACAGAAGCGGCTGGAGAACCGAAAGTACTAGTCAGTTGTGGGTTATGATCTTGCGATGCAACAAGATGATTGATAATTCTCATTTCCACTTCGGAAGCAGCAACCATAGAACCACTAATAAACAAATCTCCGGAAGTAGAAACTACCGTATTTAAACTTGCTTCTCCTAATTTAACGGTACCATGGTTAGAGTCGCTAGCGTCAGTGTATGAAACGACCACCTGATCTTCGCTTAATATACCCAAATCTATATAATCGACACCATTGACACTCAAAAATTCATTCTCATCACTAAAATTGATACTCGTACCGCTTATACTACCAATCTTAACTGTTCCGTGATTAGAATCGGCACCATCTTTGTATAAAACAACAAAATTTGTTGGGTCTATTCTAGCAACTACAGTATGTAAAGTAGCGCCACTCGATAGGAATTCTGATTCCGTACCAAAACCCGTAATAGTAGTGCCACTAATCGAACCCACCCTAGCTGTTCCATGACCCGAATCCCCATCGTCTTTATACCCTACCACAAACTGTGATCGATCAATCGTAGCAGCAGAAATAGAGAATCCAGCACTGCCAGCAGTTGTGACAAAGTCCACTTCGGTATCTACGCTCACAACATCGCCGGTAACGCTACCTATTCTAGCAGCACCTTGAAGATGACCCGCATTTCCTTTCCGATACGCCAAAACAAAACCAGATGAATCGAAAGCTGAGACATAAGTCGATGTTACTTCGTTTGATGCATAAAAAGTAACGGGTGTTCCATATGAAATGGTCGTTCCACTAACAACACCTACAACTAACTTGCCATTCCTGTCGTCTCCCCAATCTGCATATGATACAACAAATCCCGAAGTTCCAGGAAGAGCCTCTGAGTTAGTCCACGCGGCTCTATTTGTACTGAGAAATTCATACTCAGAACCAAAAGTGACAGTATCCCCGTCAACTGTGCCGACCTTCGCCGTTCCATGACCAGAATCTGTTTCATCCTGATATACGACGACAAAAGTGTTCGCATTTAGAACTGATAAAGTTACAAATGAATCCGTGGCATTAATAGTAGGTTGATATGCGTAGCCAGACCCAAAAGTGACAGTGGAGCCAGAGACTGTACCTATTTTGACTTTCCCGAGACTATCGTCTGAATCGTCTTCGTATGCGACAACGAACTTAGAGGAAGTTAATACCCCCATAGAATTGTATAGTGATCCATTAGCACTGAGAAATTCTGTCTCCGCGCCAAAGTTGATAAATGCTTCTGTTATCGCCATCGCCCTGTTTCCCCCTAATCAGGAAGTATTAACATTCGTGTTATCCACTAATTATGTAAGAACCGGGATCAGACAAAGATGGCATACCACCATCTCGGTTTTCGTGAGAAACCAAAACAAAGTCTCCCTCGTCGGTATTGGCTCCATCTGTCATTCTCCAGTGAAATTGCTGACGACTAGCTGTCAAGACTGGGATACCGCTAGTAGACCAACTATAGCGTCCTGTCGTGTTAATTTCTGAGCATCCACTAGTTACCAAAGAGACAGCAACCCCATCTTCCCACAGTTCTATATTGACGCTTTGACCTGTTATCAAATCGCCTTCACCAACAATAGCTGGAGGTGAGTCTGGGAAAAAATCAAATTCCGCTACTGATTGTCCTATTATGGCCATGTTACTCTCCCTTGTTTTTCTTCACTATTATTCTCTATCAAATCCATCAACCTGTTTATTACTCTGGGAACCATAAAATGTTCCTTAAATTCTTCGTCTGTGTATCTAATCCTAGAGGCAACGTCGCGAGACCGCAAAGGGTATTTCAGAGTATGTAAACGCTTCGTGACAGTAGAAGAGTCAACACCCAAAAGCTTACCCGCTTGAGAAACAGATAGCCCAAGATTATACAATAGTATAAACACAAAGTCTGGAAAAATCTGATTTGCCTTAGACCGACTTCTCATTGTTACCCCAAGAGACTTCAATTTATTATACATGCAAGTCTCGCTGCAATGATCAATCTTTGCTATATCTGCGCAACTTTTACCTTGGGAATATAATTCTATCACTTTTGCGTCGGGCAAAGACATACAACCTCCGTGAAAAAAGACCTTTCACAAGGATTATACACCAGTGGAAAAATAAAATTGGGGGTAAACCGCGTATTGCGGTCTAGAAGGCATGTGTGGGGGGATGGGACTTTTCGAACAATATTATAGCTCTAAAACATACTTGTATTTATGACTTAAGGGTACACGAATCCAACCTCGTTCTTCTGCCAATTGTCTTTCTGTCTTGTCTACACCCTTTATTCGCCTACACGACGCTTTGTGCATGAGCTTTAATGTGGACGGATCAAAATACGAATAGCTTGGTGATGTTTTTCCGTCCTTCTCCCATTTGGCCATTCTATATACACCCCCGTTATGTCCAACAGAAGAGTCTGCGAACGACACAAGTCGCTTAATTCTTGGACAATTTAGTCTAATATAGTTACAGCATTGATGTAAAAAATCACAGGAAAATGGTCGTACCACATAAAACGGAACACACAACCTCGTTAACTCCCACACTCCTTCTTTTATGTACTTATTTGTTCCCAAACCAAATGTTGATATCCCGATGATTATGTTACCCATTTTGGCCACAAGAATCAATTTTGATCCAGGTAATGTCCCTAGATAGTGCTCATATCTTATTATTTGACGTATTTCTTTTGCTGTGGAAGTTTGCAGGGTAAATTGTTTTGGCTCTATCTGGCCACTATCTCCAAACAGCTTAAAATCATCTGATGTCAACCCGTTGCGTTTAATAGCAAATTCTGGATATGCTTTCCAAATTTTCCACCAAGGATGTGCTTTTTCTAGTTTTCCCTTCTCTATTCTGTCATGTTCTTTTTCAGAGATCACCAATCCATTATCCAAATCGTAGAATCTTGGGTCTCCCATAATCGATAAGCTTCGATACTCGTCAGATAATGGAATGTGTTTTGTTATTGAAGATCGTAACACAACATGGAACGGATAAATATGATGACAATTTAATTCCCTTGTTTGTTCTCCAGAAATTACACTTGTGTATTTATATTTGGAAAAAAGATCGTTTCTCCACTTCAAAGAAGCAGCGCAACTACGAACGGCATTTCGAATATCCGTTATTCCACCTTTCCACGAACCATTGTGTCTCCCAAGATTTTTCCTTCTTTTTTTGCCCATAGAAATAAATCTATGTCTAGTAAACTGAGAACTTTTATTAAAGTGAGCAGAAATTTTCTCACATGACCAACCACATACGTCATACAGATAGACTAATTCTTCATCTGGAATATCAAGGCTTCCCCTCCAGAGTCTAGCCCCATCCGATACAGATCGAACACCTCTACCAGATTTTTCTAACCTACCCCTAATAAGATTTTCACTTTGTCCTATAGTTTTTGCGGTTTGTTTGATGCTCAATTGTTGATTCCAGTACAGGTCGATTATTTTTTCATCATCGACATCAGAAAGAAATCTTCTGATAGGTGGTCTCACCTCTATGCCGAGATTACTCAGATGTCTCTTAATGACAGAACTACTAACCCCAAAATGTTTTTCACATGCTCTCATAGTCTGATTTTTATCCACATACAATTCTATCAATTTGTCGCAATCTATGTTTATGGCCCTGTGTTTTCCCCCAGAGGGCTTTACCCTGATACCACATTCCAATAATTTTTTCCTGACTAGAGATGTGGAGATGGAATGTTTTAGTCCTATATCTTTTGTTGACAATCCATCTTCATAGTCTTTTTTTATTCTATCTCTATCAACCAGACTTGCTGCTCTACCTTGTGGTTTCAAAGCAACGCCAGCCGCCTTGAATCTATTGATTATTGTTTGTAAATGCACATTGAAAATTTTAGCTATTTGTGACGTCGATAATCCGTCATTCTCGTATAAATATACTGCACGATCCAAATCTAATGGTTTCTTCTTTGCCATGGGTGTTTTCCTTTCTAGAGTATTATACACCCAACACAAGCTTTTGTTCCAAGTTTTATGGAAAATTTTTAACAAAAAAAGGTGGGAGGAAACATGTTCCCCCCACCTGTAAAAGTTATTATTGTCAAATCTTATAAAAAGTCTATTAACAAGCTGTCAGCCGCTTTTTAGACTTTAAAATTCCATACTAAAAACTTCCGAGAAGGACGCGACGTCCGTCAAGTGCTGCAAAGCCGTGCTCTTGCCATCCGTAAAATCCGGCTTTCTGTTTCCTGTGCAATGTGTCATCCTCGAAGATCGACAGTGGACGCCTAATAGGCATAACAAATGAGTCATTGTGAGATAGGTCTAGACCTACAACTATTTCCTCATCGCTAGAACCCATTGAAACACCTAGTGTGTCAAAGTACGCCTGGAACTCTTGACCTACACCAAGTTCATCTAGTGGGTGCAAAGTTACACCATAGATTTCAGCAAATATCCCAGCATCGTCACTTGTCTTAAAAATCTCTCGACGAGTGAGGTCGTCAACTTCATCAGCATCCCACTCACGAATATCTTCGAGAGCTTCTGGGCTCAGATAGATATCGGTCAAGCGACCACGATTAGTTGAAGTACTGTTTCCACCTGCAAGACGAGTCATTGTCGTCTTCATCAGAGAGATGAGACGCTTGGTGAACTGACCAGCAGTTGCAGCACTATCGAAGACCAATGGAGCACCACCCTGGAAGTCGGTACGACCCGCACCAGCAGCGATAACTACACGCCAACCATCCGTATTCATTTTCTTAACGAAACCTGCCTCAAGAACTTCCATAGCACGAGCAACAATGTTCCAACGTGCAGTGAAAGAATACCTGAGTGGCCAGTCAATAGCATTACCAACACTAAACGTAGTGACGGTCACAGCGTCTCCGACGATTGATCGTTGCGGCAATGCGCCTTCGCTTGGAATCATATAGGCGACATAGTCATTTTCCTGTGCTGTCTGATAAAAATCCAATGGATATTCAGCAGTCGCACTCGGGTCTAGGACTTCAGGAGCGAAGATTCCACCCGCGATGTCGCCATTAAGTAGCGCTGACCGCAGAGGGACTTCGAGAGCTTGAGCAAGTGAATGCATAGCCTCTAAAGCCTCAGCCTTGTTCTGAGAACCTGTTCGTCTCAGAAGTTCGATTTGTTCATTACTTGGTTTTACAATATTACGCTTCATTCTTCTTCACCCCCTTATCCAATATCAATTGAGACCCGTGCGAAACCATCCGAATCAACAGTCGTCTCGAAACGACCAATGACAGGAGTGGTTGCACCACCAAAAGCACCAGAAGTAGTACTGATATTTCCACTAGCGCCGAGGTATGCAATACCTCCAGCAGTTGGAGTACCAAGAATTAAATCTGTTACAACAAAACCCCTCTTAACTAGGGTACACTTATCTCCGGGACGAATTTCTTGATTCTCAAAATTCACGAAGTCCCTATTAGCACTCAAAACAGGATTCACTGCCTGAAGCAAAACACCCTTGGGAATTGAACCTGATGCCGAAGTTGCATATTCAACAACATTAGCCTCATCAACAATGTTTTGCCCCATGGCTGCACCTGAACCTTGAGTAAGAACAGATGCAATACCTCCTACTTCTGCTGTGGTCTGAGTAGTACTCCAAAAATTAGTAATATCAGTAGTCTCGTTATACTCACGATCTGGTTTCAAAGCCATCCTTATTCACCCCCTTCATTTTCTTGTTTGTTCATAAGAACACTAGCCATTGATTTCCATTCACTTTTTTCGGACTGATTAGCATTTTCAGATGCATTAAGATCAGCACTTTCTTTCACTTCTACGCTATCCAAGGCAGCTACTGTCTGATCGACTTCACCATCTTTATCGTCAGTCTTGGCCTCAGACTTAACTTCACCTGCATACTTTAGAACTGCTGTAAATGTTTCGTCAGTCATGTCGTGAAGCTCAGCCAAAGCTACCTTCTCATCTTTAACCGTCTTAACTTCCATTAGCTTCGCTAGTCGTTCACGAGCAACTTCATTCTTGCGAATCTCGTCTAGTTCCGCAGCACTCTTCTCAGCACTGGCTTGTGCTTCATCCAATTGTTTCTGAATATCATCCTTTTCAGCGACAATTGTCTCCATCTTTTCAGATGCGTCCTTCACACTCACGGTCAACTCTTCGACTTTGGTATTCAGAGCAGCAATTTGCCCATCATAATCCTTAGTTTTAAACTCTTCCGCAGCCTTCTGTAGTTCACTAACTTCCTTCTCCTTAAGTGTTAAATTAGCTTGAGCCTCTTCCAGCTTTGCCTGAAGTTCTTTCAATTGTTTTTCGTCCACGTCCCTTACACCTCCTTTTGGTAATTCATTCAATTCAGCCGTTACAAAAACGTTCGAAGCAGCTACTTTTTTAGCCGCAACCTTAATTACAGATTCTGGATTAGCAGGTGTATCGACAAAACCTTGCGCACCAAAAATTATATTTTTCAAAACTCTACCGACCTTCCATCCCTGGTAGTCTCCACTCCCTCCGTATATCCTAAGATGCTTTGTCAAAAATGCGGTTTTTTCTGTTCTAGCAACCATCCTTGTGACCATATCGTTATTGTCGGGATCAATC
>SDBV01005220.1_pt1 | contig 18394 bp, 26 predicted proteins | sample 2277081 | NCBI WGS metagenome assembly SDBV01 (sample SAMN10402039, study PRJNA504765) | marine sediment metagenome | isolation source: marine sediment core GS10_PC15, 223 cmbsf | place: Arctic Ocean: Southern Knipovich Ridge | collected 2010 | reverse complement strand
AGCATCAATATATTGGTTAGTTGCAAGCAGGCTCTCAACACCATCATCGGCTTTTTTATAAACACCCCCACCAGCCTTTGGATAAATAGCCACCTTATCACTCACGGGCGTACTTGCTGTAGTTTGTTCTTCTAAAATTATTTTTCCCATTATCCATTCCCCCCACTAACACAAAGTAAACCAGTACCATTAATAGTAAGCGTACCAGCTTCCTCTATAATATATTGTTCACAAAGACTTAGTTGCTCATAATCATCTATTGTAATATATTTGCCAGTCTCTACCCTATATGAAATAGGCACATCTATTTTATAATAATCCAATTTTTTGCTAAGCGCATTATATTTATATGGCATGGTTATTTACCTCTATTTAAAATATACAATCAAAAATTAAAGTAATACTAACCGGAGACAGTTACTTCTTCCCATGGGTTAAATGTTTCAGTATAAGTATAGTTAGGCCATTGCTGTATATAAGTAGACCCTGATATGGTCTGACCCCAGGTTTCACCGCGCCATGCCTCTAATATCCTAACTATATTATCATCACTACCATAATACACAGTAATTGTTGGGTTATAACTTTGCGCTCCAGATCTCGCAGTGCTGTAGAACTTAGATAATTGTAAATTTCTACTATATTTTTTCGGTACTAAAGGCATTGATATTACCTCCTAGTAATTTCCAATTCAGATACACGTTTTCGTAACATCCTAAATAAAGTATCTTTGTTAGACATTTGCTTAACAGCATTTAAAGCATATTTAAGAAGTTTTACATCAGTTATTTTTTTCAGATCTGATCTAGCTTTCCTAACAGACATAGAAGTAATGTCTGAAACTTCCAGATCCTTCTTAATTATTGGGGATGTCAACACATTATTTGGGTCATTGACTGCTTTACCGGACGGCTTATCCACAACTTCAACTGTCTCATTGTCAGCGCCTTCCCCATAAACTACTTCCCACACAGCAGTGTCTCTCAATTTAATCTGCCTCAACCAATTTACAAACGGCTGTCCATTTTCTAAACCGTGTTTTTCACCATATTGTTCAAACAACTCATCAAGTTGAATCTTATGCCCAGGACCAACAGACCTTTTCATAGCGTGTCGCCACATAGGGCTTTTATTTAGTACATATCCTTCCATTTACCTTGTCCTCCTAATTAAATTAATGATCCTTGTCCAAGCTTGTGTGATTTGAATCTGTTTTGTCTATAACAAAATGAACTATATTAGACAAACGATGTAATATTAATACAATACAAACCCATGTCAAAATAAAAGGGAGCAAATTATTTATGTATAGATACAACATAATAGTACATAATAAGCTTACCCACACCGACAAACAGTACGGACAATCTACCATATTATGTACAAATCTAAATAATTTATTATCTCCCTTATTAAATAGAAATTCACGTATTGGGTTGAATAAATCTGATTTACTTAAAATATTAGTTACAGCTTCTATTAGAATAATAGTAGCTGCTATTTGTAAAGCTAATAACATAATAACTTCCCCTAATAAAAGCGTGCCCGCTAAAGCGGGACACGCCATATTATAGCAATTTTTATTATAGGGATCTATCAATAATTCCCATACCTAACATACGAGGATCAAGACATGCAAACCCAATTTCTTCCCAACCAAAGAACCCAGCTTTCTGAACTCTAAGTAGAGTGGGATCATCATGTGCCTCATACTCTTTACGAATAGGCATTACCAATGAATCGTTAACACTAAGATCAAAACCAATAACCTGTGTCTCACCGAGAGTGCTCACAGTACCATCAGCTGCAGTAACATTAGGATTATCCAATGTATAGCCATTGAATTCATCTGAGCCATCAGCTAAGAATTTACCAAAAGCTGATGTACTTCCATTAATGTTATACAGGCCAGTTGCGCCAAGATGCTGAATCTCGTGTAGAGCTACATTCCAAAGACTTCCCATACCACCAGCCTGAAAAATTTCACGCCTAGTCATAGGGTCAATGTCTGTATCTGTCCACTCACGAATATCAGCTGCATCTTCAGGTGATACATAAAGATCAGTAAGTGTACGACCAATTCTCTTAAAACCAACTATCATTTTATTAATTAGTTCTTTTGAAAGATAACCAGCACCAGTAGATGCAGGGTTAATCTCATATATAGGGGCTGGACGTGATCCAAGCAAACCCTTACCAAAGAACAATGAAGTAGCAGCAGGAAGAATTACCCTCCAACCACTCTCTTCTTCATAATCTGAAATACCCTTAGCTGCTTTTTCAGCTGCTCTAGCAGGTATATCAATCCTCGAATCCCTAGCGTAAGTGAGTTTCCAGTCACCAGCTGCATCAATGGTAAATGTGGGAACAAATACTTCTTCCCCGATACCCTCAATGAAGTTCTGTGCGACATAACCAAGTCCCGGCAGTACCCATACTGGAATTTCAAAATCTTCAGCAATAGGATAACTAGCCTGTGCTCCAGGTCCTAGTCTTTCAACAGCAAACAACTGTCTCATAATAGAATCTCGCTCGACCGCTTGAAGGATCGGAGTTGTTAGAGCTGCAGCAAAAGCTTTATATGCCAACACGCCCTCAGGGGTATTAACATCAGCAGTAGCCTTAAACAGATCTTGCATTTCTTTTCTTTCCATAACCTAACTGTCCTCCCTCAAGTAGTTTTGGATGCACTATACGTGCTTTGATCCATACTTCTTTACTTAACTTGTTTTTATACTAAAAGCTTAACTCTTATTGGATAAAGAGTGGTGTTGGCATTATTAGCCGTAACTTGTGCCGCACTCGCACCCTTTAGAATAACAGCTACCGAACCGGCTGGTGTGGTCCATCGTGTAACAGTATTACCAGTATTATTGCTTCCACCAGAATCAACAAGTTCAGACGCCTCGCCTGTTCTTACATACATATTGGCTCCAGCAACCAGTACTCCGCTACCGTTGTAATGGATTGTGTCCCAAATACCAAGATGAGCTACACCTACTGGAACAGTTTTTGTGCCGTTGATTACTCCACTAGAATTGTAACTAGGCTGTGCTATAACGTCTGAAGATCCAAGATCCCCAGGCATAAAAAACCCAGCCGGATGTATTGCATGATATCCAACTTTAACCTTCTGCATCAAGAAACCAAATGCTGGTTTATTTTCACTAGCGACATAAATTTTGACAGTAGAGTCTGTGTTAGTACCACTATCATCAAGATAACAAACCGATCCAGCATACGCCAATACAGCTCCAGCCCCAGTAGTAGTGCTGGTAGTATTAAACTGGCAAAATTGATTCTCAACTACAGGATGTCTAGGAATAAACATAATTACCTTCCCTCCTTAACAATATTTTCAGGCGATTACTCGCTTGTTTCTATATATTTCTTAGCCATGGTTTTTCCCAACTCTCTATACTTAGAAAGCATATTTTTATCAGGAGTTTTTTCCATGTTAAGCATACCAGCAACAGCTTTCATCGGATCAATCGAATCCGCAGAAGCGGCAGCAGCCTCTTCCTCGGCCTTTATCCTTGCAGCTTCAGCTTCAGCTTCTTTAGCAGCTTTTTCTTCTTCAGAGAGTTTCCCCTCAGCAGCAGCTTTTTCAGCAGCTATTTCCTCAGCTGTTTTTTCTTTAGTAGACGCCTCTAGTTCAGCTACAACAGACTTACGTAGTTCAGCACGCTCATCTTTATAAGCTGTAAACTCATCGTCTCCCATATCACGAATCTTACCAATCTGATCTTCTTTAGCCCTATCTTCAATAGCAGCTACGCCTTCAGACTCCAGCTCTGCATATCTAGCCTGCGAAAGCTGGTCTTTTTTCATATTCAAAAACCCTTCTTCAGCCGTTTCCGCCTTTTTGACTAACTCTTCCTTTTCAGCTTCAAAATCAGAGGTTGCTTTCTTAAGACTCTCTTCTAATCCTTTATTCTTTTCAACCGTCTCTGAAATTAGTGAATTTAGTTCATCTAGTTTAGTTGCTGACTCATTTAGCTCGCCATCCTTTGCCTCTAAGGACGAAGTTAGCTCATTTATCTTTTCAGCAGACTTATTCAGAGCGTTTTCAGTTTCCTTACGCATATCAAGTTCTTCTTTTTGCTTAAAGATACTGTCAACAATGGATTGAATGTCTTCGGTAAGTTTATCACCCATTAATTAAACCTCCTAAAATAAAATGTTTCAATACTAAAACTCTTTGCGTATCAACCTCGCTACACACTATAATACATAAAAAAATTACACCATTTCCTTATCCTAATTCACATTGTTTTTAATTACTAAAGCTTCTTCTCCAAATCTGATTAGTATGAGTACTAATAAAATCATACCCAACACCTAACATGATCATAACATCAAAAGCTAAATCTTGATTGGTATTAGCAACAACTGTAAGTGTAACCTTGTTTGTAACAGTGTCTTTACTGACATAATAATCTTTAGTAGCACTAGCAACATTTGTAGGCGTAATAAGTACTATGCCTGCAGATACATTATGATCATTAAATGAAACACCGCTAGATACCACTACCTCAGTGACACCAGATGCCAACGTAACAGCTGTTCCCCACATAAAAGGGAGTCTTCTACCATTACCCAAATTTCTATAAAGTACCGCATTTGAATCATCAGCGTTTACTCTAACAACTTTGGGCGTACTCTTGGTTTTTCCTACTTGTGCTTGTGGCATGAGCGATTTCCTCCTATTTTAAATTTATAAATCCTACCCATGATTATTAACTGCCCAACAAACTCTTCAAATGAGCCAAAAGATCGCCTCTTTTATCTCCTGAGCGTACATCCTCTAGTCTGTGTTTAGTATAATCACGCGTTATTTCAACTACTACTCTTCTAATACAATCTGGATGTACCGCACTCCTATCTAAGGATGTGCATCCAGTATCATACAACATACACCAATTTTCATGTAAAATCTTAGCGTCAGGCCCTTCAAATGTAGCATCTATTACCCGCTTTTTGTAGTCTATACATACACCAGGACTTGTTTGCGTACGAATATCGTGCGCGTTTGGGCCTCCTTGAACATCTACAAGAGATGTAAAATCTACTGCTTTTTCTTTTTTTATAGAAGCATCAGGTTCTAATTCTATCACTATCTCTTCCTCCACCACTATGTTATTTTTAGCAGTTTCTAAAATAAGAGATCTAGGATTCGCAGGGTTTTTTACCAAACCACATCCCGAAAACATCAGGCCTCTCAAAACCCTATCAACTTCACCTTTTGCTATTTCTTTTCCTTTGCGCAAAATCTTTACAGCTTTACCTACTACACCATCTACAGTCAATCCCAAAGATTCGGCTTCTTTCTTCGATAATATAAGGTTTCCTATTTTAATATCATAATCCTGAAAATAAGTTTCCATTGACAGCTTCCATTCATTATCCTTAACTTCAGTAGCCAATTCGGGGAATCTACTCTTATACAGAATTCCCGCAATCATAATATCAATTTCCATCTTATCAAGTTCAGATTCTTTTATATCCTGTAAACTACTGATATCTAACTTAGTACCGTCTCTACTGACAAAAGCACTAGAATAAATATGCCCCACAATATCTGTCTCCTCGTGCTCAATATCTAGTGCCTTATTATTAATAGTGGTATGTGCTTTTACAAGTTCGGAGGGCATAAAAAACGCATGATTCAAATTACCACCAGATGATACAAAAATACCAGAAAAGAATAGCATATCTGGCGTCTTATTCTCTGGAAATTTAACCACTGAAGCTACCTCTTGTTGTAGTTCTTCAGTACTTTCTATAAGCTTTATATCAGCTTCAAGTGTTACTAAATTAGAATGTTGTTTCACGACACTCCTCCATTATAAAATAATCTCCTATAAACAATAGTTAGATAAATACCTGCCACTATTGTTGAAAATTAAAAAGGCTCTTGTGCTAAAAACCCTTCTAAAAATGCCTCAAATTGTTCATCAGTCATGTTCTCAGCAGCATATGTCACTAACATTTTCTTAGTTATACTAGCAGCTTGTGGACTAGGCCCAGGCTGATTACTAGGAGACTGATTAGGTGATTTTGTTTTATTTTTCTGATTAGTATTAGGCTGTTTCTTTTTTGCCGGCTGTCCTTTTGGTCTGCCAGCGGAAGGCGTTCCTTTTGGTGCCCCTCCAGGCTGTGTAGCTGACTGTTGAAATGGGCTACCAACGATGCCCAAAGTACCATCCATAACAGAAGGAAATTCATTTTTCATGTTATTGAACTCATTTGGAAAATCAAAACCAAGCTGCTCTAGAGCAGTCTCATAGGACAACATCCTTCTATCTACAAGCTGTGATATAGTGCTCATATACAATATTATATCACGTAACACCGTGTTATCCCATCTAACTTTAGGAAACCTATCAAATCCCGAAGCTTCAGCTATTTGAGCATACTCATGATAAATCCATCTTTCTACCTGTGTTCTGGCATAACCAACTTCCTCTATCATAGTTTTAACTAGTAGCGCTGCCTCAGATTGACTAACGGTAGTGGTGCCGTCAATAAATGCTCTAGACATCCCCAGAGCACCTGTGATATCCTTATTTACTTGAGCATACTTATCCTCGCCAAGTATGGCTTCAATCTCTGGGGATATTATTTTCTCTATTTCCAGTGTATGATTCCAAACTACATCAAACGATTTGGACGGCGTATTAAATAACTCTGCCACCGTCTCTAATTGAGACTGCTCAGTCACTGGAAACTCATCGTTTCCTATAGTTATTTTAAGAATATAATTTGAAATTCCATCTAACGTACTTAAATCAGCTTGCCTCAAACTGTTCTTATAGTCCAGTGAATCAAATGCCTTGATACCACGAGGCTTGGCATATCTCTCATAGGGCTGCTTTCTATAGTCCACTTCCCCTGTAAATACAGGATCCAGTGTTATGCCGCCGCCCTTTTCTACGGCACTTTTGAAATCGGACGGTAGTAATTTAAGAACCTCTTTTTCATCCTCTGTTAATTCATTTGAGGGCTTCTTAAGTAAATCCTTCAAATCATCTGAAGGCTCTAATATTACTTTAGATTTATCAAACAACAGACTGCCCTCAATTGTTATTAGTAGGGGATTCAATACAGTGTACGCCACTGGCATAAATCCTTTTTTAGACCATATCTTCTTCTTGGCAGCCAATTCCTGTTTTATTATGTTTGCTTCTGGATTTCTACCATCCAACTGTTTCATCTGGTCATCTATTTTTTGCATTCTATTGGCATGTATACGATCAGCTCTCTCTGTAATATCCCTAAGATCGCCTCTAGCAACCTTCTTGCCTGGTTGATTCGATAGGAAACTTATGCCAGGTTCATACTTGCCTATAATTTTATAGGTACGAACCATACCAACTCTAAAAAAATCAAAAAATATCCAATCTAGTATTTGTCTAAAATGTACATCAAAGTTCCATGTATCATAGAACGCCTTAATGGTATCATCATCTATATCATTCTCAAATCCTTTAGATGCTAAATTAGTTAAAATATCAATATGCGTTCCATACATATCAAACTCATAATAATATTGTATAGATCGTCTAAAAATCTCTCGTGGATCTGCCTGAGATACTGATGTTTTTACTAAATCCAGAACTGACCTATCAATAACGTCACGCCTAATAGTAGCCGCCAACTCCTGCCCACGTCCTGGCGGTAAATGTAAATTAACAGCTTTTTCTGTAGGCAAGGCCGCTAGTACCTTATCAGTAGGTCTTAAGAAAAATGTAGATTTACCAGTAGATTCATCCACTTCTATCTTTTGAATACCTACATCTGGATATTTCTTTTTAAGGTCAGCTGTTATTTTAGTAAAATCCATTTATAATACTCCTTATGTTTTATCCATCTCAGTAATTGTACCATTCTTACCGTTTTTTCTAAACACACCAGCAGTTTGAAAGGCTCCCTTAAGTGCCACAATAACGCCCAGTATAGATGCAAACTGTATATTAGTGATAAGGCCCACATATAACAACATAGTAATAAGTGCAATAATCCACAACTTAACACTAATCACTTGTGCACATAATTTTTGTAGCCAACTATCCCAGTACCTATTGGGGACTATAAAAAACCCATTACGTTTGGCTTTTAGTTGTGATTCCAACTCTTTAGCAAATTCCTCATCTATATCGTCCCTCATACCATCAAGCTGTGTATATATACGATCCATCATGTCTTTCACAGTAGTAGTTTGAGCTATTTGCTCTTTTTCAGGTTGTTCAGCCATAACACATCTCCAAAAATAAAACATTCCCCTAATAAATCATGGTTAGTTAATTTACTTTTTTAGGTAAAACAGCGCCCTCCAAGTGGCGCTCACTGATCATACCAGAGCTGGCTATAGGCCCGAACCTAGCTCCTGCTTGGCGATTCCTTATATAACCATCACCATGTAAAACCTTCTCCACTTCTTGCCCTTCTCTAACCATCTCCCTAACACCCCAGGCAGCTAATATCGTAGCAGAATATAAATCCTTATTTTGCCCTTTCTTAGGTGTATCAAAATGCCGAACACCTCTAGATGTTTGTGTAACAACGATATTCAATAACTGAAATTTCAGCTTCTTAACTTGCTCATATAGCTTTTCAGCTATAGGATCAGCTGACGTAGGCAAGGCTGGAAAAATCAATTCTCTATGTTCAAACAATGCCAAGGTATCAAAATTAGCATCATTTATCCATGATGTTGTTGGGTTAATAAGTTGTAATATACGCTTGCCCTTAGTCCCTAAAGTAGTCTCATCGTCCATATCTAAAATAGGCTCGTGGCTATTATACCCCTCCTGCAATAAATCTCTAACAGGTTTACCTCCACCCTGTGAGTCCATAAAAATACGAGTTATATTAAAACTGTCTACTAAATCTTGTACTGCCATAACCATGCCTTGAGTAGTTTTCTTTTTCAATTCTTTAACATACACTATTTTATGTGGGGTGCCAACCTCGATAACTATCAATCCACAAGCTGCTGAACCCCCCTGATTAGGGTCTACACCCAGCACATATGTTTTACCACTAGTACCAGTAAATTGTATGCTAAACTTACTACCTATTGTACAAGCTTCAAGTGTAGACGCTTTAAAAAACCCATCACTATCTGATATCATAACAGCTTCATATTCCATAGCGAACTCTATGGTGGACATAGTTCTATGAGCTTCCTTTATATTCTCTTCATCTAAAAACGCTTTGGGCAATAATTGATAAGGCACTTGGTGCACTGCATATTTTGTGATACCTCCCGATTCATCCATAGCATGCCAATAAGACTTCATCCTATTCCACATATGATTGAATTTGAAATATCCAGAGGAAGTCATTACCATCTTGTTAGCCGATTCCTCAGTAAAATCTTCTTTTGTAGCCAATCCTTGTGCAATTAAACTATCTTGACGTTCTCGCTCACGTACTTTTTGCATGGGTTCAAGAGAAACTGACGCCATGGGCCTTAACACCATATCCACAATCTGTGGTGGAACTTGAGCTAATTCGTCAACCTCTATTAAATAGAAACGAGACCCACGAATTTTAGCCCCATCCACTCCTATAGGCAAAGCTTCTATAAAACTACCATTGGAAGTATCCGTAGCTTTAAATTTTAAATAACATGTATCCGACCCCCTCACCGGCTTTTTCTCACAGGCTTCTCTTAATATAGGGGCTCTCTGATATAATTTTTCAACCTCTAAGAAAATCATCTTGGATTGCCTAAATGAAGCAGAAATTAGCCCTACCCTATAACCGGGGTATAATAACGCATGTAAAACTGCGTTGACACCTAATAAAAAAGTTTTTCCTCCACCTCGTGAGACAATAGAAATAGTAAAATTTTTAAACCACATATCCCTTAGAAGTATACGTTGAATCGGGGCTAAATCCACCCCCAAAAGATCATAGGCCGCCATTATCGGATCATTTCTATAATACTTAATCATAGAAATGCCTTGATCCATTACAAGGTCTATGTTTTCATAAATATCTATGTTTGCCAAATATTATCCTAGTCGTCTTTGTCTATAAACGAAGCATCCTCATCATTACTATTACCTATAAGTAATTTAGATTTAGTTAACTCATCCTCCTCCATTCTAAACCTATTCATACGAGCCGTAGTCTCGTTCTTTTTCTCTTCGTCAAAAGCTACAGCCAGATCCACTATAGAAAATCCACTATATTTTTTAGGATCTATGCGGTCTTTTCTACGTGATGCTAAATTTTCTTTAAGTTTTTCCGTTTGCCTTCTAAGCTTTTCTATAGCTGCTGACGCATCTATATGCTTTATAGTATCCCCCTTACTGGCTTTTAATAATCTTATTTCTAAAACCCTATTCATAGATATACTTAATATATCATCTACATCATTAGCTGTAAGTTGTTCTTCATCAAAATCTTTAAGATATACAGCTACCAGACCATCATACAATATTTTTTCTTCCGGATTAAATATATCTTCAGCTGGTAGTAAATCAGATAATATTTCTTTGAACTTAGGCGGCTTTTTAGGTCTACCCATTTTTGCCATTTCATAACCTCTATATCAATGCATAAAATTCTTCTAGTACTTCTGGACTACATGATTTTTTTATTTCTTCTTCAAGCATCAGTAATAGTTCTGGTGTAGTGCTATGCCCAAAAAGATACTCTATATCGGATCCCATACATAATTCTATTTGTTTAAGATAAGACAATCTTTTTTCCGTCATTATATCGGCACACTCATAATCATCTATTTCTTCCTGATGTTCAACTATCCAAGCCACAGCTTTATCGGAAATATAACTATATTCCTGTTCTATACTGTCTGCAAGTGAATCGCGATTTTTAAAATACATAGTTAATGATTTAGATATTTTATCTTTGGTTTGTGTAGTATGACTACTTCCTAACCTACCTATCCTAATTTTCTCTTTAGTTTTCTCACTTAATCGATGACCAAAAGGACGTCCTCGTGGATTTTTACCATTATCTCCTTCCAATTTCTACCCCTCCGCATTAATATCACTAGCTAAACACTTAATCAATCTATCAGATCCAAAGAGCCTCACAGATACTACAAGTTTATCACCGTTAATTTTTACTACGGTACAAATCATTTCTTTAAAAGGAGTGTCTATTAATTTATAGGATTTACCTACTACAATGTCATCAGTCGGCATAATATCCTCGTACTTTTGATTAGTTAATTCTTTTACCCTATCTATCTCTTCACGGGAGCATATACCTATATAGTCCTTAATCCATCGGTAGTTCTCTATTGTTGAATGCACACTGTTTGTATAGTTATATTTAATAAAAATATAATTACCATATATCGGTACGTCCGTAGTCTTCCAACCAGTTTTAGTACTATATTCCTTTACTGCGGTTGGATATAAATACGAGTCTATTCCTGACAATTTATCTAAAAATTCTTTTATCTTTTTAAACCTTTGCTGGGTTATCGTCCAAATATGCCAATTTGTCATAATTCATCCTTTCCACTTTCGTTGCTTTAGTACACCGCCTACATTCTATCATAACGGTGTTTTTAGGGGCAGAAAGTATATGCCCACATTCTACACATTCAAACCAATCGTGCTTTTTGGCTCTAGGAGGCTTAGAGAACGTAAAGGGTAAATTTTTATGGTCATCAGCAAATTTACTTTCTCTGTGTATCTTATCTCTTAACCTTTGTTCACCCCCCTCTGGTATCCATCTACGAGGTGTTACTCCTGGACTTAGCTCTGGCATTATATTATTATTTCCTTTTATGATCTATATGAACAAAACGTTTACTACTAACATAGTCAGCTGTATAGACCGCCATCTCCTCCATACTGAACTCAATCAGAGGTTTTTTAACTGAAGAGTTAGTCCACGGCCCATAATGATAAAATATACATGAGCATATAATATTAGCCGACTTACTACTCAATCGGCCCTTAAATTTTGCCCTATATATATCAGCGGCAAACTTCGCCATAAGTTGCGGGTGTTCTTTTACCGTGTGGCCAAACCTACTAAGCCCTTGCTTTACCATATCATGTAGAAGTGCAGCAGCACATATTTCATCTCTGTGATGTTCTGCATCAAATCCCCTACTAAGCTCGTAAGCTAAAGCAAAGACCTTCTTAGTATGTACAACCGTACCATCAGGTCCCAACTCCTCAATGGGATGAAATTTTCCCGATGAAGAACTTGGGCAATCCTCGAATACATAGTCTGGCGCTTGTGTAAGGCACTCCTCTACAAATTCCCTGACTATCGGTTGGATGATAAGTTCTAACTCGTCCTTGAATAACTCTAACCTTTCCTTTGTTTCCATTTTAATTCCCCTTTAATTATCTAGCACGTATTACTGGTGCATCTACATCCAATTTAATACGATCTGGACGGATAACTGGATCCTGAGCATTATACCCTGGTTGGGGCTCAATACGCCAATGACGATTAGGCTGGCCAGCGTACTGTATACTCATATTATCAAATCTGCGGCCATTGTCTCTAGACAACGTTGCTCCACTATCATACCTTATAAACCGTGGATTGCGTATATCAAACTCAGATACAACCATTAGATTCTCTCCTTTAAAGCAGTATATTCTTCTGCATGCTCCTCTTTTGACTTCTCTATCTCTTCTTTATGAGCCATCATAAAATTCATCAGTGCCATAACAAATTCTGGTACCACATCACCTTTCCATTCATAGGAAATTCTAAAAAATTCATTATCATTAACTTTAACTCCTACACTTGCATGACGAAAATCACCGCTCTTTATTATCTCCGATCCTATAATTTCGTCCGGCATAATATCTAAACTTAGAATTTTTTTCTTACTTGCCATTATAAGTCTCCCCCTTCTTCATCAGTCGTTCTAAAATAAGTATATTATCTGTTGTGTCTTTTGCCACCTGATATAAATCTTCAAGCGTGCCACTATTATCTATTTCTATATCAAAACCTGTGTAATCATTTAATGCTGTTTCGGACTCATGATCCATACCATGTATTTGACCCACCTCATTACGTGCGATCTTTATTAGTACCCCATTATTTTCTTTCACATATTCGCACTCGTTTATGTGTCGTGTATCTGTGATAATAATATTATCATATCTCTGTTTCTTAATTTCGTGATTTAAAGCGCCTACCCAATAATCACTTTTAATCCTACGATAAAAACTACCTAACTCCTGCATTATTTCTCTAGACGTCCAATAAGTACATCCATCCTTATCAAACCTCTCGTCAGGGATTTCCTTCTCGTCGCCCCACAACTGATAATCACTCAAACCGAAATGCATTTTACACAGCATTTTTAATTGTGTAGCAAACGCCATATGAGTAAACTTTCTGTTATGCCTCTCCTTAAAACATTCTATTAGGTATTCTCCGAACTGATCTTTTCCAGACCTCGCAAGACCGCTAATCGAAATTATCATATCTTAATCCTCCTTAAATCTTTTGCGACCTTTTCCAATTCCGTACTAAATTTCTTAAACTTATATTTACTTTCAAGAATTGATTTCTCAAGTTCTTCCTGTGCTTCGTGCGTTCTATCAATTGGTATTAGTTTGATAATATATTCCTTACAGTTTGGTTCTTTCGATCTGTGCAATGCATTTATTTCTCCCTCGCCGTCAAATTCTACCCAATATCTAAAAAGCACTACCTCACCTCAACATTCCACTTTGCATAATTTATTTCTGACTCAAGTGTTTTTATATCTAAACGTATATTCTCCCGGTCTTTGAATAATTCATCTACGTCCAGACACACTACATAATCATCGACAGACATGGTAGCCCCGTCAAGTAAAATTTCAGTGTTATGTAACTTCAGTTGCATGGCTTGTTTAATAGCTTCAGCATCTAGTATGCTCAACTCCATGTCGTTAACTTTAATGACGGCTTTAGCCTTTGCCCTTTGTATAGTGACAGAAAATTGTTGGTATTTCGAATACATATCTTTCAGTTCTTGCATCCCGCCATCTATTAAAGTTTTTTGTACTTTAAATTCTGTCTTATCTTTCACCAACAATGTATCCATAATTTGTTGGCGTAAATTGAGAATAGATGTCTCAATATAATCCTTTTCTGTAATAGCCTCTGCTAAAAGCATTTAACTCTCCTTTACTCTACGGGGGTTACTTCCTGTGCTTGAGTACCTTTATCAGTCTCCACCAACGCAAATTCTACTTTCTGTCCTGCTCGCAGTGTTTTGTACCCATCCATTTGGATGTAACTATAATGAATAAAATATTCAGTGGTCTCATCCCCATCTTGTAGTACAAATCCGTAGCCACGTTCTGCGTTAAACCATTTTACTACTCCGATAACTCTCTCATCTCCCATTAACTTAATTCCTCCTTATAATTATACTTCTTAAATAATGTTACTATAAAACCTCTTATATAACCCCCTATTTTGATTAGCTCTGTTGCTGCAAGAGGTACACAAAGTAATCAAATTCCATGTATCAATTTAGCTCTCCATTGTTATTATAGAATATTATTTTGAATTTACTAGACAGAATCCTCACCCGTCGTCCCCTCTATATACAGATACTCATCACTAACTAGCATCTTTATCTTTAAGTTTTTACTTCTTTCACCATTCTAATTCTCTTTTATAGCATTAGCCGCTAAAAGCGCTCCATGCGCCACACAATTCATAGGATCTTTAGCCCTACGTATTTCTTTAATTTCAAACGGAAATTCCTTCGCTTCTACCTCCATCCTAAATTTCTCTGTGAAATTGGTTGCCAACGTCAAGCCGCCTGATACTACTATAGGCACTGGATTCCTGAATAATGGGAGCTTTGATTTCTCCAATTCAAATATAATATTATCCAACACATAACTAATCAACACCCCATAATAAACAACTATAGCCTCTTGTATTTTACCCTCCGGCTTAAACAAATCTACATTCGATTCTTCCTTCTCAATCTGTACCATAGAAGCGCTAAGATCCAATGCCTTACCAACTGATTGATCTATCCAATCACCACCTTTAGTAATTGAAAATTGCAGAACAGGATCTCCATCATATGCAACGATCAAATTGCACATACCTGCCCCAAAACTTAAACACATCCCCGTCAAGTTATCATCTAACAACTCAGAGAATACAATAGCAAGCCCCTCATTCAATGGGGTGGCATTAAATCCCATCTCTTTAAGATATGCCTTTAACATGGATTCGTGGTAAAAAATATCAAAATTACCGTCTATCGGCTCAGCGGGTACTGAGAAAACTAATTTATCATCGCCGGATCCTTGACCTATTACGCTTTTAATAATCAACTTAATCATAGGCAAAGAACTTTTTTCTTTAGGTGAAAGTACGCCTCTACTCATAGGACGTCTAGACTCTAGATTTCTTTCGTTTGCCATATGCAGAGCGTCTTCCCCCACCACAAAAAAATCATCTCTATCTATAATGAAGTTTGCTTTACGGCTTTCTAAAGCCATTCTAATACTTTTTTTATTAATTTCAGATTTAGGCCTGATTTTGAAAAATGCATCCCTTTGTCTCTTATACACTAGTTTGCCGTTTTCATCCATAACAGCTGACACAATCATATTAGTACCTAAATCTAGTCCTACTCCTTTAACACCCATAATACATGACCCCCTAATTTAAATTCAACAAGTTTTTTAACTTGGCTAGATCGCTTTTCATATCTATATTTGATGCTTCAGGTTTAGGCTCTTCTTCCTTCACCTCTATATGTGAATCCAGCTCTGGTTCGTTAGTTTTTTCTAACGGGTCAATAAAAATTTTATCTTCCAAAGCTGGCCTGCTCATCTTACTACCTATTAAAGGCTGTATAGACCCATCAGATATTTTATTATATAGTTCGTCCATTTTAGACTGTAGTATGCTGAAGGACTCACTGTTTTGCTTATAATTTTCTTCTTTACTAATAAGATAAGCTTTTGCTTCTGCTAACGCAATATCTTTTTCTGATAACGATTTAGATAACTCACTATTAACTCTGGAAAGTTCTGTAAGTTGAGATTTCAATGCTTTTATCTCGTCATCAGATTTAGCATAGAAATCAGATTTTATTGCCAAGTCAGTTTTTATTTTAGACAATTCTAAATCTTTTTCATTTAGTTGCCTTAAAGTTTTGTCATACCCAGCATATTTTTTTCGCACAGCATTCAATTGATCATTTAAATTCTTAAGCCCACTCTCAAATCGTTCTTTCTCAGATGCTTTTGTATATTTTACAGCTTCTTCAATCTTCTTTCGGACTTCCTCAAGCGGTAGATGTCCAGATAAATTATCTGTTGTTCTCACAGGGATAGGTTCAGCAGAGGCTGTTCCCCCCTTCATTATAGGCACTACAGCGTCTGATCCTAATTGTCGCCTTACTAACTCCTCCTGCATAATTCGTTGCCTTAGTTGAACATCTCTGGGGCCGCCTCGACCTATTTTTTTTCCAGACCCCTCTTTATCATACTTAATTCTTGGCATTTCAACTCCTCGATATAAAAACTTTATCAATTAGCCCATAACTCTTAGCCTCTTCAGCACTCATATAACAATCTCTATCAAGATCTTTTAGTATTTTTTTAACTGGGCTACCTGTAATATCAGCCAATTCTTTCATCATTATCTTATTCAAAACTTCAGCTTCATTAACTCTGATTTTCATATCTTCAATGTGACCCTGAGCACCGCCAGAAACCTGATGTAACATTATTCTCGCATTTTTAAGGGCATATCGTTTACCTTTAGTACCAGATGCTAAAATAAATGCAGCTGCGCTAGCTGCCTGCCCTATACATACCGTGCTGATGTCCGGCCCTATATATTTCATTGTATCAAATATTGCTAATTCAGCGCTCACAAGTCCTCCAGGACTATTTATATAAATCGTTATATCTTTATCTGGGTTATCTGATTCCAAAAACAACAACTGAGCCACCACTGAATTTGCTAAATCATCCGTAAATTCCTTCCCGATAAAAATAATACGATCCTTTAAAAGTCGGCTGAAAAGGTCGTATGATTTTTCCTTACTGCCAGATCCTTCAATCACATAAGGCGTACCCATATTAATTCCTCCATAATTCCAAAGATTTGCGCAATATACGCACTTATATTATAGAATATTTTAGTTATTTTACTAGAAAAATTCTTAAAACGTTCCAGAAGCTACCAGAAACCCTCTCTATCTCCCTGTCTCCGTGATAAAACTCGTTTACTATCTGTTAATATACAACTGACCTATTAGCCTTAACTATAAGGTCCAGTTGGGGGTGTAAAATTTGCTGTCCAACGAGCTATGCCTACAGAAAGACGTACCTCGTCCATATAATTATCGTGAGTTCCTCCAGTGTCAGGGCCACCTTCCGATAAAATAGTGCCTATCGTCAGCTTGGCAACTGAATCCTGGAAAGTAAACCCCGTTATATCTGTAGAAGAACCAAGTACAGTGCCATCTACATACATATCTAAATCATTACCGTTTCTTACAATAGCGATGTGATACCATGTACCAGTAGAGGGTGTCCATGATTCTGCTTTAGTTGTAGTGGTAGGCGTTGAATCTGTTCTTGCAAAACGTAAAGTATTACCTGCAGATTGATAGGTTAATGCCCAGGACGCCGAAGGAGAACTGCCAGATTCATTGTGACCCATTAATCTGATATAGCCAGATATAGAAACGAAATACACCCAAAAATCTATTGTAAAATCTTCAGCGCCTAAACTAAATTCTGAATGGTCTGCAGCCCATAACCAATCACCAGAGGCGTTAAAAAATGAAGAAGCCATGCCAAACTGCTTTTGACCTGTTTTAGTAACAACAGAAACAGGCGTCATAGAGTGACCAGTGTTTGAACTATCGGTGAAAGTAATACCATCGTCAGCACCGTCCATATGTAACATTAGTTTCGTATATTCATCTATCCCGTTAGTCATGTTTATTCTCGTATAAGAACTAGTTGATGGTGTAAAATCAGATGTCCACCTAGCCATTCCTTTTGAGATACGAAGTTCGTCCATATAACCATTGAAATATTTTAAATCACCTGGAGGATTACCATCATGACCAATATGGAACCCTGAACCATCACTAATAGTCAGACCTGTTACATCTTTGCTTCCGGTCTCAGAACCATCCTTATAAAACTTCATTGTATTTCCATTTCGAACTGCAGCTATATGCTGCCATGTATTTATTGTATGTGTGGTTCCCCCATCCATCTTATCCCAACCACCACCATCATAAAAAAAGAAAGCTATATTTCCAGAAACAGAAAGGTGTTTGTTGTATAGCGCCCAACCTACATTACCCTCTGTTCTTCCAGCTACAACCCCATAATAGTCGTTTGCATCTGATGTAGGATAAATCCAAGCATCAA
>SDBV01005219.1_pt1 | contig 18398 bp, 10 predicted proteins | sample 2277081 | NCBI WGS metagenome assembly SDBV01 (sample SAMN10402039, study PRJNA504765) | marine sediment metagenome | isolation source: marine sediment core GS10_PC15, 223 cmbsf | place: Arctic Ocean: Southern Knipovich Ridge | collected 2010 | reverse complement strand
GAGGAACGACGAAGCAATCTACCAAGCCTAAGGTCTTGCGCCGCAGTAGATTGCCGCGGTCGCTTAGGCTCCCTCGCAATGACGAGAGATGTGTAACCCTCGACTTTTGTCGGCTGCGTCAAGGTATGTTAGGATTTGTTGAGGCCGGTCAATAATCATTAGTGTAATTCTGTCAAGATGAGGATCTTTCTCTTGTTCCCATGCTCCCGCGTGGGAAGGTCTGAGCGAGGTATGCATTCGCACGCTGGAGCATGGGAACGAGAGAATGCGAGGGAACAAATGACCAGAGTATTTATGAAATCAAGCGTTGCCATTTTTGCGATTATTGCCTTGTGCGGTTTTTGGCCGGTTTCATCTGAGGCCTTGGCTGCCGGAACTGACTGGCCTACGCACCACTATGATAATCAGCGTAGCGCGGTCTCGCCGATGCAGTTGCCTGACAAGTTGTACCTGCAATGGACGCATGAATCTCCGCATGAGCCTATGCCTGCGTGGCCGGAACCTTTTCGCGAATTCAATCGCATGCCTTTTGATTACGCGTATCAAATGGTTTCGGCTGATGGGCTTGTTTTGTATGGATCATCGGCTGATGGCAAACTTTATGCTCTTGACACTGGCTCTGGTGATATCCGATGGACTTTTTTTACGGAAGGACCGGTACGTTTCTCTCCGGCGATCTTTGAGGGCAAAGTGTACTTGGCTTCGGACGACGGTTTTTTGTACTGCCTGGGTTTGAGCGGCGGCAAACTGATTTGGAAGCGGCGTGTTGGGCCGGAAGATGATGTGGTGGTAGGCAATGACCGCATGATCGGCCGGTGGCCATTGCGTAGCGGGGCCTTGGTCAAAGACGGTGTTGTTTATGTCACGGCGGGCATGTGGAATACGGACGGGGTATACATAAGCGCTTTTGATGCCGAAACGGGCGATGAGGTCTGGCAAAACGACACTGCAAATTATATCTACACGATAGCCACGCACGGTGAGGAGGGTATCGTGAATGTTCCTCCGCAGGGATATCTGCTTGAGAATGATGGTTCGCTGGTTGTGCCAACAGGCCGGGGGGAACCTGCCGGATTCGATCTGGAAACAGGAAGGTTTCTCTGGTATGAAGTGGAATTTGGCAAACCGCATCAGGCTGGAAGCTCGTGGGCTTTTGTGCATGACGGCATAGTGTTCACGCTTGACAGAAAATGTAATGCGGGAGTTGCGCCTATTCCATATAGGAATTCCGAGGATGAGTATTTCCTGGATTGGGTGCAGGGACTGATGGCTTGGGACACAAGGACTGGCGACGAGCAGATGTGCGTGGCGGACGTGCAGCGTGCGGTTGTGCAGGGCAACACAATGTTCTGCGTGAATGAAACGAAACTTGTTGCCGTGGATTTTGGGAAGCTGAGAACGGATTGTTGGGATATGCGGGGCGTAATCGAATCGGACACGGAGCAATTGGGGGCCAACGTTGGCTGGATGATGAAATTCGGGATCGCGGCCGCACAATCGAAACTTATCGCCTTATCTACAACGGGAAGAACGTATTGGGAGACGGACGGACCTGGGCGTGTTTACGACCTCATCGTTGCGGGTGACAAGGTTTACCTGGGAACTAAGGGCAAGCTTTCCGTTTACAAAGGGCAAACCGGCGAGAAGGTCTTCGAGGCGGACCTGGATGGCAGAGTGCGCGGGATAATCGCGGCGGGAAACAAACTTTTCGCCAGCACGGACACAGGAAAGATTTACTGCTTTGGACAGGAAAAGGTGGCGGAGCGGGTCGCTTCCGCTAAAAGAAGCGAAGCCCCTCTCTCAAATAAACTGGCCCAAACGATCTTGGCATCGACTGGTATCGACGCCGGGCATGCACTTCTTATTGGGACTGATGTTTCCTTGGTATCAGGCCTTGTCGGTGACTCCCGCTTGGCCGTGACCTGTTTTGACAATGATAAGCCTTTGATGCTCGCCTCAAGAGAGTCGATTGACGCTATCGGTCTCTACGGTACAGAGGTTGCCATCCATCATGGTGAATTCGCTGACCTGCCTTATACTGATTATTTCGCAAACCTGATTGTTGTCCAGAGGCGACTGGACGCGCGGGAATTGAAGGAACTATACCGCGTATTGAGGCCTTACGGTGGAAAGGCTTATCTGGCCTGCGGCGAAGTGTCCGCTGAGGAATGGAAAGCGCAACTGGCTAAGGCTGCGGTGCCCGCGGAAGAAATTACTACGATCAAGAATGCGGTTATTGTACAAAGAGGTGAATTGGAAGGCGCGGGAAGCTGGACGCATCAGTATGGCGACACGCGCAATTCATACAATTCCGGTGACAGCATCATACGCGCGCCGTTCAAAGTGCAGTGGTGGGGGGGGCCGGGGCCTGCCAGTTCAGTCAACCGGCACCAATATGGCCCAAACCCGGTAGCGACGAAGGGCCGCTTCTTCATGACGGGAAGGCATAAAATCACCTGCTGCGATACGTACAACGGATTCGAGTACTGGACATTTGAGTATCCGAATATAGGCCGAATAGGCGCGAAGCTCTGGGGAGGCGGGGCGATCACCGACGGGGACACCGTATTCGTAGCCAGCGGCGATAGCTGCCTGCTTCTCGACGCCGAAACGGGAGAATTGAGGAACGTGCTGCGCAGCCCGGTTCTTAAAGAGCAGTACTCAATCAAAGCCCCGAAGAAATTCTATGTCAAGGGCGACGCTGATACCAGTGGCCGGGTGACTGTCGAGAATGGCCCGGAAACACTCAACATTGAACTGCTTAGAAAAGACAAGGAACTTGTGCCCTATGACGGTTGGGAATTGTATTTCGATTTCCGTCCGCGTAGTAAACGAGAGATCCTGTACACACGCGGGGCATTTCGTATTCACATAGCGGAGGAAGCGGATGAAAAGGCCAAGGCCGTTGCGGAAGGCGATACGGAGTGTCCTGAGTTCGCGCTGGAAAGCGAAAAAACCGCTGACGGCAGCCGTGTTTCCATCAAGTTCCCATGGTCCGAATTGGAAGAGCTTGCCGGGGAACCAGTTTCTGAATTCAGTTTTGGTTTTGCGCTTGTCACTGCGCCATGCGTCGAGGAAGACCCACGAGTCACGCCCGAACAGGTCGCTGATCCCAGGACGCACCGATTCCAAAGGACCTATCGCCTGTCTGAATCGTATAACGTGCGGCTGACATGCGGGCTTGGAGAATTCACTCTGGGTGATGGCGGAATGATTGGCGGGGACGGTTTTTATGAGTCAGAGAGTGGAGATTCCTTCACCTGGAATTACACTGCGTTCAGCGGCGGCCTGCTCTTTGGCAGCGCAAGCCGGGAAATCAATTTCTCATGGCATGGCCGTCCTGCACCCAACCCGGAGGATGAATTCATATTCGCGCTTGACAAGGAAACCGGTGACTTGAAATGGCTGATCGAGGCGAAGAATACATTCCATCCATCTTTCATTGGCATAGACGATGAAAACGTGTACTTCGTCGACAAAGAGAACTTTGGAAGGATGGCGTCGAAAGGCAGAATCGGACGTGAGACTGATCCAGTCTTGCTTAGGGCCGCCGATAAGTTCACCGGTAAGATCGTATGGGAAACGACGGACGATGTTTTTGCCGGTAAGCATAGATTGCAGGTTGCTGACGAGGTATTGCTCCTTACTGACGGCGGCAGCAGCATAACGGCTGTTTCAAAAATCGACGGAAAAATCGCGTGGCACAACGACGGCTTCAAAAATGGGAAGCCGCCAGTCATAATAAAGGACAGGATTTATTGGAAGCCTAATCAGTTCGACCTTGCTACCGGCAAGATGGCTATGTCGACAAATCCGATTACCGGAGAAGAACGAGATTGGGAATTCCATACCACCGGACGCGGCGGTTGCGGTGAGATGAGCGGATGCGACAACCTGGTCTTCTTCCGCGACGGCTACCTTGCCTACCATGACTTGGTGGCCGACGACGGCGAGCATTGGGTGGGGGGGATACGTCCAAGTTGCACCGCAAACATTCTGCCTGTCGGCGGGCTGGTTGTGCAGCCAGAAGGTGCGTCGGGATGCACTTGCGCCGGGTATAGTTTCCAGACGTGTATCGCCCTGGCACCTGCGCCGCAACGTCAGGAAGTTTGGACTATGCTCAAGGGCAATGCGGGCGGCCTTGAGGACATTCGCGACCTTAAGATCAACTTTGGCGCGCCCGGCGACAGAAAAATTGGCGAGGAATGGTATCTTGCGTTCCCCAGAAGGTTCCGTCCTTCTTATCAACGGCTTCCGGTATTTGCCGGCGACAAGGATGTTTCTTATATGCGCCGCAATGCGGACCTGACGGACATACAGGGCACCGATATGGACTGGTTCTACGGATCTCAGGCGCACGACATAAGAAAGCTGCGTATGGACCTTCTGTTCAACATGCCTGCCGTGGCTACGAGAGTGGCCGAGCCGATGGCAATAGACGGCCATCCGGACAGCAGGCTCGAAGGCAGGTCGAATCTCATCCAGTTGGTTGATAGAGACAAGACGATCTATGAGAAGGCTTATGCGGCCTTCAGTTACGACGACGATAACCTCTACGTGACCCTGAAACGTGAGGCTGTCAGAAAAGACGGCGAATACGTCGAGTGGAGCGGCGAGACGGAGGGAGAAGAAGCTCTTACGTGGAAAGACGATTCGTGGAGCATCCGCATCAAGGGCAAAGGGATGGCGTCATTCGACATATCGGTTTCGGGAGGACGCCGGGTGGACGTTTATAAGTCCCTGGTGGAAGAAAACGAATGGAATTGGAAAAGCGCGGTCAGCGTTTCGCCGGAAAGCAAGGCTTGGACGACCGAAGTGGCTGTTCCTTGGAAAGACCTTGAGAGAAACGTCGGTGCATCGAAGGCAGGTTGTTCCGTGTACATCAAGGGATTCAACAGGACTGGCGTCGGACCCGACAGCTTCGAGTACAAATACCGCGACCAGGAAAAGCACAACATGGACACTGGAACAGTTCCGCTTTCGCTTGGTCCTCCGCCTGCACAGAAAGAGAAGCTGTATGGACTTGTGCTTCACTTCGCCGAGCTTGAAGACGTTGGGCCTGGCGAACGCGTTTTTGACGTGCTCGCCCAAGGCAAGACGATTATTGCAGGCTTAGACATTGCCAAGGAAGCAGGCGGAACACTCAAGGCCCTGAGCAAAGAGATATCGGGCATATCGGGACGCGACTACCTGGACATCGATTTCGTTCCACAAAAAGGAAGCCTGCCGCCGGTATTGAGCGGACTGGAGTTGATCAAGGATTAATGTGGAACGAAAGCACTTCGTTTTTCTTGAGAGGGCCTTTGGTTTGCCGCAGTCATTGGCTAAACCGGTTGAGCCTCACTGGGTAAGGACAGTAGATTGCTTCGTCGTTCCTCCTCGCAATGACGGGGTGGGGAAGTGGTGGTGGATGCTTGTGGACTTCATGGACTGTGTGGACGACATGGACGATATGGACGTATTGTGTTGACGAGGTTCATGTCGTTTTATGAATCTGTGCCGAAACGACAGTACGAAGAATGTCGCAGCGGCCACAAAACCCTGGTTTTTCCTGAGGGGTCTGGGGTACCTGCTTTCTGAAGCAGGCCTTCTTTTTTCGCAAAAAGAAGTTCCCCCATATCATTCTTGCCGCTATTATTTAAGCGGTTTGATCTTGATGTTTTTGAACTGTACCTTACTTTTTGGGTCGTGGGCTTGAAGTGCAATCAGGCCGTGATCCAAAAACCTTGCTACGTGTTTTTCTTGACGCTCATCATCAGCGGTTTCATTGTAATCCACCGTGGTTTTGCCATTGATCTTGATCAAGATGCGTTTGCCTTCCACTTTGATGTAATAGTCGAACCATTTGTCATCCTTCGCGGGCGGGTCTTTTACATCCACAATCCCATACAGCCCGCCGGTTTTACGCCAGTCCTTATGCGTATTGTTGATCTGGGCTTCGTATCCCTTTGCCGGCCAACCCTCCTCCTTGTATGCGGTGTGGAAATAGATGCCTGAATTCGAGCCAGGGCTTACTTTGACCTGCATCTTCAGCTCGAAGTTCTTGAAATCACCTTTATTTTCGCCGCCAACATAAAACAAATGGCTGCGTCCGTCCTTAGCAATCAGGACGCCGTCCTCGACCACAAAAGAGCCAGGCGTTTCTTTCGATGCTTTCCAACCATCCATAGTCTTACCGTCAAACATCTCGATCCAACCCGATTCCTTGGTCTTTGAGCCACTAGCAAAACTCGAAGCCGCGAAACACAACACAAGCGCCGCCATCAAACACACAAACATAGTCTTTTTCATGATAATATCTCCTGGGCATTCCCCACCCATGTACCTAAAACTTCAATCAACCCCGCATAACAAACCAAGCGCAAGCGCCAAAAACCGGGGCAAGACATTATGCCCGACAACTCACCTCCGATACAACCAGTGCCGGGGCCGGGCGAAGTCGATGGGCGTATTCTTTGCTTTTGGTTGCTGGCTCTTTGATGTCGGGGAAGATGATGTGACAATACGATTTTCCTCGTTCCCATGCTCGTGCGTGGGAACGCATACATCGGCGCGCACCATGGTCCGCTCGGTAATGGTACCTTGTAGGACCAAGCCGAGTTTAGATAAACGCGCCGAAGGTGTCGAGCAATGCTGCGGATGGGGACATCCGCCCTCCCGAAGAACACCGCGACGACCCGCTGGAACTAAACGGCAACGACAACCCTGGCGGCCGGATAAATCACCTGGAACGGGAAGAAGAAGGGGAGGAACGCCCTCCTGCGCCCCCGCAACCACCCGCAGCAAACCAGAAGGAAAACGAGGACGAACCAAGGGAGGGCGTGTGTCCCCACGCGCCGCCCTTTCGATAGCGATTACGATAGCGATACCGATGTAAGCATTCGTTAAACCGGGATAATGCAATTACACCACTTGTTAAACACTTTGGGCCGATATATACTTAATCGCACACGAATTTCGTGACGGGGACTAGAGGATTTGAACATTCAAGACAGCACTCCAAAGAAGACTGGACCAGACGTCGGCATTAAGTGGTCTGTATGCGTGTTGCCGTGTCTTACTGTTTTCGTAGCGGTGCTTTTCACGTCTTTGGCGGCACTGGGTCTTTGGACATTGTTGATCACTTTGGGCGAAGGGGAAGACCCTGCCTTCCTGACACGTCTACTGATCAAAGGCGTCTGTTTCGCTCTGATAACCGTAGCAAGCGGCTTAGCGCTCAAAAGGCTTGCGCGCACTAGACCCAAGATGGAAGAAGCAGAACTTCATGATGAGAAACCTTTCACGTCCAAAGAATGCATCTTGTTTTCCGCAACGCTGTGCCTCATCTTGACGCTCATACTGCCGAGACTATACAGTTATCCCCGCGCTGAACCGGATGAACTTCACCACCTCGTCGTTGCAAAAAACCTGGCGGAAAGGGGCTATTACGCATCCGGCCACGAGGAATCGGGCTACATATTCTTCGACAGTTACGATTCGGTTGGCGCGCCGGTCATAGCGCCCATTGCCGCCGCGTTTAAGCTCTTCGGCACAAGAATTGCCGTTGCGCGAACAGTGATCATGCTCTACTACCTCGCTTTGTGCGTGGCTGTTTACTTTTTGCTCAGACCCGTTTTCGGCACTGGGGCGTCCTTGCTTGGGCTTATACTCATGACCACATCATACGGTTCGATTTACTTTGCGCGTTCTCTTTACGGCGAAGTGCCCGCCTTGTTCTTTCTTACAGCGTGCCTCATATTCTGGAGGAAAGCCATTGAGGCAAAAAGCGCAAGAATCCGCATAGTCACGGGAGTTGTTGCCGGGGCGCTATTCGGTTTGGCGGTGCTTAGCAAGACCATCATAATAATCTCAGCATGCGTGTTTATCGGACTGTATATCTTCGACAAGATTATCGGCGGCAAACTGAGACTGTCTCATATCCTGGTTCCAGCGTGTTCGAGCGTGGCAATCATAGGGATTTGGTGGGGCATCCAGAACCACTTTCATCATGAAGTTGCCGAGGCGGGACAAGGCACTCTGAGCGAATACCGGCACTATCTAATGTTCGGATTAGGTTCCGTCTCTCAAGGTCTGGAATGGATGCTTCAGCGGCCTGTGACTCTATCGGTTTCCATTGTGGCTTTAGGCTTGGCGGCGCCAATAATATTTATCAGGCGTTATGACCCGCCTAGCATCTTCTTGTTTGTTTACGCGCTTTTCATGGCTTATTGGTTTCTTTTTTTTACGCCTGGACGTATACCGCGATATATGTGGACATCGTTTGCCATTGCTGCTCAGTGCGCTGGTTTTCTCGGGTGGAAAGCTGCCCGAAGTTGTTTGGGCAAGGGGGAGGCCGCAGAGAAGTCATGGAAAAGCCTGGGCGCGGGAGCAATCGTTATTGCAATGATAGTGGTTCCCGCCGCCGTGCGTGCGGGCGAGCAAGCGGACCACATCTTCCTGCGCGACGACTCGAAGAAGGACCGCGATTTGGCGGCGCTTGTGGACTCTTTGCCGGCCGATGCCAGTATTGCGACAATGTTCTGGCCTGTTGTTCGGAGAATAAACTTCTCTAATGGCCGGCACGCGACAATAATTAACGAAGCTGATAATTTAGAGGGTAGCTTTGATTTGATAATTGACTGGATTCCACAAAGCTTGCCACAAGGCCCTAAAAAAATCAGGGTGCCTGGTCGATATACCGTTGTATTGAGTGATAGACTCAAGAACTTGAAACTAAACTGAGAGAGAATATGGACAAAGCTTCTGTTTCCATTTTTTACCCATGCTATAACGACTGGGGCACAATGGGCAGCATGGTACTGTTCACTTGCCAGACCGCTGAACGCCTTGGAATCGATTACGACCTGACAATTGTCGACGACGGCAGCGGCGATCATACGCAGGACCTATTGAAAGAAATAGAGAAGCAATTCCCCGAGGTAAAAATTCTGCGGCACGAGGTGAACCAGGGCTACGGCGGCGCGTTGCGAAGCGGGTTTGCCGCGGCAAGCAAGGAATGGATCTTCTACACTGACGGTGATGCGCAATACGATGTGCGGGAGTTGGAACTCTTGCTCGAGCATGCGGAAAAGGACGTCGACGTAGTCCAGGGATACAAAATAACGCGTAACGATCCTATGCACCGGCGTATAATCGGCCGCATCTATCACTGGATAGTCAAAGTGGGTTTTGGCTTGAAACTGCGCGACGTCGACTGCGATTTCAGATTGATGCGAAGGGAAATATTCGACAACATCGTGCTGACGTCAAACAGCGGCACCATCTGCGCGGAAATGATGACCAAGATTCAGCGTGCAGGCTACCGCACCGTCGAAGTTCCCGTACACCACTATGAACGCGCCCACGGCAAAAGCCAGTTCTTCAATTTCCCGCGAATCTTCCGTGTGATTCGTCAACTATCGGCACTTTGGATTCGCCAAGTGTTGTTTCACAAAGCCGATAAATCCTAGTTTCAAGCGTGATCCTGTCTTGACGCTTCTTCAAGATATTAGTATCGCGTCCCCCTGAACTCGATTTCGATTTCGATACCGATACCGATACCGATACCGATACCGATAGGGATAGGGATAGGGATAACGATAGGGGTTTCGATAAGTAAGTGCCGTTGTATTGTGTCGCCGGAATTGAAATCCGGGGACACGCATGGCGAATGCTCATCATGCATGTCCCCGGAGCAGGGAACTGTACGGAATTCGGAATTCCTAGATATTCATCTCCATGGGGCCCCACCCTTCCCTGGGTTCGCGCCATGCAAGGTCGTTTATGGCGGGATCGTTGGTGATTTCGCCCGCTTTGTTTAGTTCGAGTTTCTTGCCGGCGCGTGCGCAGAGGTTGCCAAGCTGAATGTTTGCCGTCATGGGCCCGGCGTAGCCGAAGTTGGATCGGCTGAATTTGCGTGGCTTCTCGCCGCGGCATGCCATGAAGAACTCCTCGTGGTGCCCTGGGGATCGTTCGATGGTCTGCTTAGCGCGACCGAATTCCCTCGCTTTGGCTTCCGGGATGAGCCGGGGGCTGTTCCAGTAATCGCCCTGAATGAGCATTTTGCCTTTGGTGCCTATGATTAGGTTGCCGGTACGCGGCAGTTCCCGTCCTTCGGCCTTGAGTTCCTCGGGCGTCTCGGGCATGAATGGTTTGCCGTCCTTGTCTTTGCCTTCATACCAGTACGTGGCGAATGCCGGTTTCCTGAACTTCCGGCGGTAGGTGCACTTGACAATCATGCCCATGGGGTACTGGTCAGTACAGGGGCCCGTCATCACGATAGGCTCGGCTGTTTGCGCATATTTCGGTTCCATGATGGAGTAAATCCCGTCCGTTGTGTGGCACGCCATGTCGCCCAGAGCGCCCGATCCAAAATCGACAACGCCGCGCCAGTTGAAGGGGTGGTAAGGCCCGCGGCCCTTCGGGATGTGTTCCCTCGGGCCCGCGAAGTGGCGCATTGGCGCTGCGCCAATCCAGGATTCCCAATCCAGAAAGTCAGGGATGGGGTCGACCCAATCCGGGCGGTCGCCGCCCTGTGGCCAGACCGGACGGTTGGTCCAGGTATGGAACTCCTGGACTTTTCCGATTGCGCCCTGCTGGACAAGTTCGCAGGCAACGCGCCATCCCTGGCCGGCGTGGCCCTGGTTGCCCATCTGGGTGACGACCTTCTTGTTCTTCTTGTAGGCTTTTTCCAGCAACTGGGCCTCGCGCACGGACCATGCAAGCGGCTTCTCCGTATAGCAGTGTATGCCCATGGAAATCGCTGTCATGGATGGGGCGAAATGCGTGTGGTCGGGGGCGGCAACGAAGATCACGTCAAGCTCCTTGGCATGATTTTCGAAGACCTTTCGCCAGTCGGTATACCCTTTCGCCTCTCCCCAGCCTTCTCGCTCATGAACGCCGCCCCAGCGGGTCTTGTCCACTTCTGCGAAGGCGACGCATTGACAGCCTTCCTCGTACGCGGCGCCCGTGTGGGCAGCGGCGCGACCGCCGACGGCTATGAAACCTACCTGCAGTCTTTCATTGAGGCCCTGGGCCCTGACGATGTTGGGGAATCCAACTGCGGCCACTGCGCCGACTGCGACGGTTCCTTTGATAAACTTACGGCGTGACATTTCTGACATATCTCTAACTCCTTAATTCGTTTGTATTTTCCGGGAAGAATTGCTTGTTCCTCTTACATTGAACCAGACTGAAAGATCAAAATCAAGAAATTCCGAATAATTCAGAAATTCCAGGGACACCACATGCAAGCCAAAGCCGTTTTGACGAGAATGACCTAATTAGACGCCACCGACAAAAGTCGAAAACGTCGCTCTTCTCCTCATTGCGAGGAGGAACGACGAAGCAATCTCGCACGGCCTAAGTCTCTGTGCTTAAAGAGATTGCCGCGTCGGCGCTATGCGCCGCTGCCTCCTCGCAATGACGGTGCGGTGGACTTTTGTCGGTGACGTCTAATTAGCTCCTCCGTAAGAAACAACTTCGCCGTTTACCAGCGAAAGATAAATCCTGCCTTTGGCCGCCGCCATGCCGTCAAAGACTGGTTGTGAGGCGATCTCGATTCGTGAAATGGGTTTTCCGTCGTCTGCGTTGAAGGCGGCGAGCACGGCGCGGGCGTCTTCATCGTCAAAATACATCTCTTCGGTCGAGGCGGGTCCGGCGAGATATAGGGTGCCGCCCGCTTTTATCATTGCGCGTCCACTTAGGTTGATGTTTCGGGACCAGTGGTTTACGACCTTGTCGGGCGTCATATGATTTACAACTGCCGCGTTGTTGTTCTTGAGTTTTGTGTCAACCTTCTTGACTTGTTTGTCTGCACAGAAGAGCACATGGGTTCCGTTGCCCTTTCCGCCCTCGTTGAACTTGTATCCGTAGACGAGTGGGCCTTCGGGGACGAGGTTGCGGCCGCTTGGCCTGTACCTGCCTGCAATCGCCCAGCCGGATGCCCTGCCAAATGCGCGCTCTCCCCAAATCCAGGTCGTGCGGTGCCACCATTTGTCGTTGAGCAGTCCGGCGGAACTGTAAAGATGCGGCTCGTATGACGCGACTTGCTCCCGGCCCTGTGCGTCAAGCCGTTTGTCCCGCATAAAGATGCTGTCCCCTTCGACGGTAAGGATATCGGGAAGCGTGCCGGGCAGCTCGACGTCTTCGAGCAGAGCGTCAGGCTGTTTGCCGGTTTCGGGGTCCCTGCTGTAGAACTGGTTTCTGCCGAGTTCCTTGCCTGTTTTGGGATCGAGCAGGAAGAGTGTGATTCCATCGTCAAGATACGATGTTCTGCCTGCCGTGCAATAGACCTTATCGTCATACACGAGAACACTGCCGATGACGGGCCATACCGATTCAATGTGGCCAAATGCAACGGTCCGCTCGTCCACCGGCGCGGCGCGGAAACGCCATACAAGTTCTCCGTCCGAAAGACGCAGGCAGTATACGTACCCGTCGTGTGAACCGAAGATCGCCAGTCCTTTGTATAACGCAGGGGGAGAATCAATCCTTGCTCCCGTTGTGTATGTCCAGGCCGGGTTTCCGTTTTCCGTATCCAGGGCCGCGACAGAGTGCGTATCGGGAAGCGCTACAACTAAACGGTTTCCGGCAATGACTGGGCTGGTTACGGCGCCTCCAAGCTGAGTTTTCCAGCGAAGTTCGAGCTTCTCCGGAACGCTTGTTTCCGTACATGCGCTTCGTGCCGGATCGCGGCGAAGCATTGGCCAGTCGGACGAATCGTCGGCTTTCCCTGCGCCGGCCATCTTGAAGGCCGGGCCCTTCTCAAGCCGGTTAGTTTCATCAACGGCACGTGGAGTGGAGTTTCCTTCCGATGCTATTGCCCAGAAACCATTCAGTTTGGATTGGATGTAGCAACCGCAGGAATGGCCTGGAAGATAAAGCAGGCCGTTGGCCGGCATGACGCCGTATTGGCAGGTGCCGCGAATCCAATAATGCCGTTGGATGTCATTCGTCTCAAGGTCCACAAACTCGACCCCCGTGCGGCCTAATAGAAGAAAGTTCTCTGTCGCCTTATCACGATAACACCGATGGTGGTGGGCGGCGTCGAAGGCCTCTTCCGTGTCGATTGTGCGTTTGACTTCGCCTGTGAAAGGGTCTCGTCCTTCTGTCATGTCGGTTGTATTGATTCCCGGCACCGCGCTCACCCAAACCAGGCCGTCCACCACGAACAGATTGGGCGGCGAAGTGTATCCAAATGCCGCAGGACATCGCCAAAGCTCCTTGCCGTCTTTTGCGTTGAAGGCGATCAGTTCCCCGCCTTCCGCGGAATTCGGTGACGCCGACACGGTCCACTTAATCGAGGATGAACCGGGCCCTGCGCTCTCGGTATCTTCAATAGCGGCCTTCCTCTTTCCTCTGCGGCTACTGGCGTCTGAGTGCTTTCCTTCAGCCGACAGGACAACATCTTCATATACGACAAGCGTCGGCGCGGACCATGCCAGCCGGTTCAGCTCGATTGCGCGCGGCGACTTCCAAAGCACTTTTCCGGATTCTCGATCAAGGCAAACCAAGTTTTTGGGCGAATGAAAGAAGACTCTTGTCTTGTCCACGCAGAGCGTTGTGGGAAGCGTTTCATGTGTGTCCGAATCGTGTTTGTCCCATATCTTCTTTCCGGTTTTAGCGTTGATTGCCATAATGCGCTTATCTTGAATCTGCGGACTAAACGAATCGATTTCGCTCGCCTGTTTATAGGCTTTCTGGTCGATCTCGCCAGCGACGAGATAGAGTATTCCGTTTGAAAAGATGATTTCATGCGCGCCCTCCGTGTTTTCATATACACGCACGACTTCGCCTGTCGCTGCGTCAAGCTCGCTGAGGGGCCCTCCGTATCCTAGCGTCACATAGACGCGGTCGCCTGAAGCAACCAGCCGCCTGGGCAATTCCGTTGGCCCGCTTCTGAATCGTCTCATGTGTCCTTCCCACGAAGCGATGGCTTTCTTCCAGAGGACGATTCCGTTGTGCGCATCCCTCGCTATGAGGCTCCATTGCGACGGAAGATTGATTGAATGCGGCGGGGCCTCGTCCAGAACGTAAAAGACCCGGCCTCCGGAACTGACGACCGCGCTGTAAGAGTTCAAGTAATTATGGTTGCGCGTCCATTCCGGCAGACCCACCCACTGCATGCGGGAAGGATAAGAAACTTGGCTGTCTTGCGAAACGGCATTGTTGTCCGGGCCGTGCAGATAATGCGTCCATTCGTCCGTTTTTTTCGATGCCGGCTTGATCTTAAAGACCCTTTTGTTGGTCGTCCGTATTAATGCCACGCCCTTTGGGACAAGCACGCGCAATATCTCTTTCTCCGAAACAGATTGATCTCCTTCAACGATAAGTACGTTGACCAGGTTGTCGATGTAGGGAAGACGTGGGCTTGTTAGTAGATCGACGCTCACTTTTCCATACATTCCAGCCGATTTGATGCGTTTCCGCGCAAGTTCTACATTGTCCGGATTAGCGTCAAGTCCTTGAACAAGACAACTGCGGCCGGTATACAAATCAACCGTAGCTGATCCATCTCCGCATCCCACATGAACGATAAGTCCGCCCTTGAATCCGGTGCGGCTGACGGCATCTTTCAGTGATTGCGCAACAGCGAAATCCGCGCCAAAAACCAAGGTCAAAAGACAGGCCAGTGCCAAAGAACCTACAATTCGTTTCATGAGGATTTTCCCTTTCGTCAGAAATACAAGGATCTGTGCCAAAATAACTCCAGAGTCATTCCGCGTTTCTGTTTAGTGCGGCAACGATAGCATGCACGGCGGCCTGGTCTATGTTTGTGTCCATGCCTACACCGAACACTATCTTGTTGTTTTTGAGCCTGAGGGGCACGTAGGCCATCGCGGCTGTATCCGCGCCCTTTCCAACTGCCTGCTCGTGATAGTCGTCAATCGTGAACTCGGGCGTGCCTTCGACCTTGCGCATGCAGTGTACAAAGGCCGATACGGGACCATTGCCGTCGGCTTTGATGGTTTTCTCGTTGCCATTTACGGCCAACTTGACCTCGCCGTGGATATGCGTCGGGTCCTCATCGTCAGGACGCGGCCAATAACCCAGCAGTTTGTACGGCCCTTCGGGATTGACAAACTCGTCCTTGAAGGCCTTGTATACTTCCGAGCTTGTCAGTTCACGCCCGGTCTCTTCGGCCATGTGCTGCACGGCGCGTCCTATCTCAGGATGCATATGCTTGGGCGCTTCGATTCCGTAGTCCTGCTCGAGCACCCATGCCGCGCCGCCTTTTCCGCTCTGAGTGTTGATTCGGATAAGGCGCTCGAATTTGCGCCCCAAATCTTCCGGATCCACGTGCAGATAAGGCACCTTCCAAGACATTTCAAAGGCGTCGTCCTGGTCGTCCATTCCTTTCATGCCCTTTCGTATGGCGTCCTGATGCGATCCCGAAAAGGCCGTAAAAACGTATTCACCCGAGTAGGGTTGCCTATAATAAATGGGCATACCCGTCAAGCGCTCGACAGTATGTGCAATGTCGGGCAGATTCGAAAAGTCGAGTCCTGTATCAATCCCACGCGATTCAAGGTTGTTCACAATCGTGACCAAATCGACGTTGCCGGTGCGTTCGCCGTGCCCAAACAGCGTACCTTCTACCCTGTCGGCTCCGGCAAGCAGGGACAACTCGGTAGATGCCACGGCCATTCCCTGGTCGTTGTGCGAATGCAGGGAGATTGTCACGCAGTCCCTTGCTGAGAAGTTCTTGCAGAACCACTCGATCATGTCCGCGTAATGATTTGGCGGCCGCCTTTCAACGGTAGCGGGCAGATTTAGAATCATAGGCTTTTCGGGCGTAGCTTTCCCCCACGCCTGGAAGGCCGCTTCGCAAATCTCCAGGGCGAATTCCAGATTCGTGTCGGTGAACTCTTCAGGTGAAAACTCATACCTTATGTCGCTATCGGGCATTTTGTCTACACCCTCGCGAATCTGTATGGTCGCGTTTCGCACCATGTCCACGGTTGCCTTGCGATCCATGCCAAAAACCCGCCTCATGTGCAGATCGGATGTTGCGCAATATGCGTGCAGTATCCCATGCTTGACCCCTTGAAGGGCTTCCAAAGTCCGTTCAACAAGTTGTGCTCTGCACTGCGTCAGTCCCATTATGAAAACGCCATCCGGGATGTGCCCTTCCTCGATGAGACGGCGCATGGTTGAGAAATCATCATCGCCCGCGGACGGAAAACCGACCTCGATGTGCTTGAAACCTATATCGCACAGCATCTTGAAATATTCGAGCTTCTGCTGGGGGCCCATCGGGTTAGGCAGCGCCTGATTGCCGTCCCGCAGGTCGACCGAACACCATTGTGGCGATGTGCGGAGCAACTTGGACGGCCATTGCCTATCAGGCAGGTCTATGGCGGGCAACGGCGCGTACTTAGGTTTTCCACCGTGCGTATCCTCAGCTTTGCTGTTCATTTTCCTATTCTCCTTTTCCATTAGTATATACAAAAAGCCCAAGAACGATAATCCGCCGTTCTTGGGCTTGGTCTGATGTCTCTTTAGAGGTCCCTAAGTTGCGCTAGCTCCTTAACTGGAGACAGACCAAGCCCCTCGCAGGAGGAGCTGCGAAAGTAATAGTCCGGTCTGTTTTGTGCAAATCATTTCAAGTAACCTCTTTGGCTTATTAATAATTATACGAGCAATTGCTGATAATATCAAGTAAGACGGTGTAAACGCAGGCAAACGCATCCAATTGTGTTAGAACCCAGCACCTCACAATCTTGTTCTACCCCATCGCCATAGCTATCGGTATCGCTATCGCTATCGATCTTTCAAGAATTCAAGGTACCCAGCTCGGATTTGCCAACCGTTATTAGTACAATACCGTTGACGCAGATCCTGCCCCTGCCAGCCCAGGAACAAGATGATCAGGTGCCAGGTTTCAAAGTGAATTCAAGCATGGGATATCGATACTCCTCAACATATGAAAGGACTATCATTCCTGCCGAAGAAAGCTGATCGAAATTGCTAGAATACGCGACTGACCCCTTTATTTTACGTGTTTGGGTTCCACGTCTTTGGCCCATTCATTGTGTAGGGCCAGGAGATGTGCCGCCAACTCCGGCTTTTCCTTGAGGTAGTTCTTTTTCTCCGGCTCGGTGTCATTTAGATTGTGCAAAGAACGCCCATCGCCGTCCCGGCCCAGCAGCTTCCACTCACCTTCGCGCACGGCCCATTTGTTCGTCCACTGCCAGTGCATGACTTTATATGGTGATGGCGCGTTTTCTTTAATCACGGGAACGATATCGTGGCCGTCGAATTCGACACGGGGGCGGGGCACGCCGCAGAGCGTTAGAATGGTCGGCATCCAATCCATGAGTGTCACGGCCTGATCGCGGACCACTCCCTGGGGAAGCGCCTTGGGATAACTGATGATGGCGGGTACCCGAATGCCCCCTTCGAGAAACTGGCCCTTGTGGCCTATCCATTTGCCGGTGTTTCCACCACCTTTGTTAGCGCCGTAATAATGGCCATTCGGCACGCCGCTGGCGTGGTTGTCCACCTTTACAGAAGCGTTTTCCTCTGAATGGCCGTTATCGCTTTGGAAAACGACGATAGTATTTTCGCGCAGACCCAATTCTTCCAGCTTGTTCAGGACCCGCCCCATCCGATCATCCACCGTGGAAACTACTTTGGCGTAACTTTGCCGCGGCATCTCCATCTTGGCATAGCGCGCGTCAAATTTCGCGTCGGCCTGTTCGGGATAGTGGGGCAGATTGAAGGCCAGGTAGAGGAAGAAAGGGCCGTCCCTGTTTTGCTCGATAAACGCCAGAGCTCGCGCCGTTACCATGTCCGGGAAATACTCGCCGCGCCGGAACACTTCCTCTTTTTGATCATACAAGTCGTGGAAACCATCCTGGTGCATGAAGAAGTGCATGTAATTGTCGATGAACCCGCCGCGATGTCCGAAGAACTCGTCGAAGCCCTGTTCGGTCGGCTCATGATCCAGGTCGGCCCCCAAATGCCATTTTCCGAATAGCGCCGTTTTGTATCCAGCATCACGAAGCGCTTCGGCCAGAGTGATCTCATCCCGCGCCATGACCGTTTTCGTCGTTTCACTCGCCCGGTTTTGCGTCCAATTGTTCACGCCGCTCCGTTGCGGATACCGGCCAGTCATCAGCATCGCGCGCGCCGGACAGCATACCGCGTGCGAGTACGCTTGGGTAAGGCGCACCCCCGTTGCGGCCAACCGGTCCATTGCGGGGGTGAATAGATCCGTCGAACCGTAGCAATTAGCGTCCAAGGTGCCCTGGTCGTCGGTGAGCATGAAGACGACATTGGGCCTGGCGGCTGCCGCCCCGGCGACCGAAGCCACCAGCAACATGGCAAGACACCCTATCAGCATCGTGATTCTACATTTCATTCTGGATTCCCTTTTGAATTGTATTCCGGAACTCTGTTCACGGAATTAGACT